>OJOR01000061.1_pt1 | contig 68776 bp, 61 predicted proteins | sample 1598251 | NCBI WGS metagenome assembly OJOR01 (sample SAMN03922467, study PRJEB24848) | human gut metagenome | isolation source: stool sample | host: Homo sapiens | place: Germany | collected 2010-11 | reverse complement strand
AAACAAGCCTTAACGCAATTCCAGATAATATTCTATAGGGATAGCCTAAACATACTGTAAATAATATAAGTTTAGTGAATTTATTCGATTTCGCGAATTCATAAACACTCGTCACTATGAACAAAAACATCATAAATACCATTATAGTTTTGAATTCTTCTATTGTACAAAATTTATAGGCAATAATAATGCCTAGAATAATTTTAGCCGTCATAACTATCTGTGTCATAGCAATAGCTCCAAATATTCCTAAACATCTAACAGGAATTCTTCTTTTCTTTTTATCTATATCATACCTTAATCCTCTTAAGTCATTCCAGTGATATCTCGCTTGATAAAAACAAAAGTCCATAATAAATAAAAATTTAACCATTTCTCTAATATTTAATTGTTCAAAAAAGTTCTCAGTTCCTTCAGGGAGTAACACTATACCTATCATCCATCCTATTATAAACAACACAGCTTTTTGTATATCATATACTTTCGGATAAATATAATATATTATAGCTTTAAATATATCTTTCACCGATATTTTCTTTTGAGATTCTAGATTCCTATTTTCTTCCATTTTAATTGTTTTGTTATTCGATAATTTATTATACATATCATGCGCTCTATATGAGCACAAAAAGAAAATTACAACTATTATTATCAAACTTACACAAAAATAAACTATTACCATGTAGCGAAGTATTGCATACAACCCTTCGCTCTTTCCCAAAGACATATATTGATAAAATGTAACTGCAAAAGCAAAGACTATTGCACTCATTATTGCAAAAGTATAAGCAAAATAATATGAAAATCCAAATCTGGTTTTCACATGCTTTATATTTCTAGTAACAATTGGTGACATTAAACTTGTCCAGCGAACCACTTCTTTCTTTCCATGTTCATTTTCGTATTCAGCCATTCTTTCTTCGAGATCACGCGAAAAATGATATAAAAAAACATTTCTTATTCCCAATATTACAATATAATAGCTAGCTGCACATTCTATCATTACATCTAATATCAAAAAATTCGTTTTTAAGCCTTCATCAATCATGTTTTTTTCACTAAAGAAAGCACCATAAACAAAAGCCATAAATGCCCCTGCTGCAGCCAAAATTTGAATACTCAATGTTTCATTATTTCTTGTTTCTTGACGACACTCAGACAATTCTGTTGCTAAACCAGCATAATACTCTGACAATCTTTTTTCTTCTTTTGACATAGCAAGCCCCTTTCACTATATTACAGCAAAAATACTCCAATACATTGTAAACACCTAATACTATTCTCTGAAGCATAACCTCTTTTTGAATAAATCTTGTATTTTCTTGTTCTCCCAAATTTCTCTACAGTAACTAATCTCTCATGTCTACCAGGATTACCTGCCTCTGCCGGGTCCTAAATTCCTTCGTTCTGCTTATCCATAGTTGGGTGCTGCTTATGCTCCTTTTGCAGGGTCTTAAATTTAATGGTGCCTGACCCCACTGAGTTAGCAAATCTTCCACCATAATAATAAATATTGCTTGGCTTTATGTCCTTATGATGAAAGCGTCTCAACATTTTATCGGAAAGAGGCTGTTCTTCAAAACTTGTTGTATGACGTGCATACTGAAACCGTACATCCAAAGCAAGCGACTCGACCATTTCGTCATCAGTTAAGTTTAAAAGTTCTTTGAGAATAAGAGCTCCAACACATACATTGACAGGTGTGTTTGGACGTGATGCTTTATCGCTGTACAGACATACAAAACGGCTTTTGTCAATCTTAGGAAATATTATCTCTACGAATGGTTTAGCCCATGATTTTTCAAGCATACTTTTTTCACGGTCCGTAAGTCCGAACAAAGCATCGTTCAGTGTAATCTGCTAATTATAGTTAGATTTAAAAGACATAAGTGGTTTTCTCCCTTTCTACTGCATATATAATACCACTTTTGGCTGATAAAATCCTTATTTATGTGAAGTATTCAAAGTGCAAATTTATGGTTATAAGGTATCTTTAACCGAATAGCTTTTGACCCTCAAATCATAGGTCTCAAATCATAATAAAATTATCTCTGTTCTTTTCTCGTATAATTTGTTACAATATACATGCTTTATTATTACCAATGTTCAGAAATCGTGATATCTTGGCATACTCCGAAGCCATTCTTTTCCTCTTAACAAGACTAGTATACTGGTCTTTAGTAGAACAATTCAGACGTCTTGAGTTGTACAATATAAGAAATCAAAAACACTATAAAAGCATGACAACCATTTATTTAAAATACGCTCGATGAAAGTTTGAAACAAAGAATTAGTGGTTATCCGAGAAAAATAAAGCATAACGAATAAACCATCCTTGGAGTGGTATGAAAAATTAAATATTAACGAAACACTTAATCAAGAAACTGCTAAAGGTTCATCCTTTATGATGTAGACTCGCTGTTTCAAAAGATTAAGTGCTTGTGAAGTGGAACTTAAAAATTTTAAATGACAAGAAACTACCTCTTGGTATTTATAGTTATAAAACTGACAGTGACTGGTCATCCGGCGAGATCGAGTCGACTTCGGAAGAGATAAGTTTACGGACTACTATTATGCGCCACTCATTGATGCCTTAACAAATGACCGACAACAAATATTTATACGAGGTCGCCGCTATACAGCCCCGCCACTCACCTCCACGTGTTCTGTAGGGTGTCAGTCTTAAAGGTAAATCATATCAGAAGGGTAAAAAAATAGATAGCAAAGGACAGAACCTGTGTTTCATGACGCATTGGTGTCTTTCGCAGAAAGACGGAATATATTTATGAAAAAACTAGCACCAATATTCTTTATAGCGATAATTACACTTACAATTCCTTTTTTATTCCATTTAATATTATGGAAAGATAATCAAATTTCTGGACAAGATCTTTTGTCCTTTTATGGGACTTTTTTATCTTTCATAGGTTCATTATCATTGGGATATTTTATATATTTACAAGACAAAAAACGAATAAGGGAACACGCAAAAATGGAAATATTTGGTCTGTATTTATATCTTATGAAATTACAAAGTACTTTTTTTTATATAGATAATGCCAAAGAATTACAAGTTTCTTTACCAAAATATAATAAAACTTGGTATAATAGCTATTATGTCTTAACTCCATGGCTTTCAATTCATGATCAAGTAAGAATTTTGAATGAATTAGAATACTTATTTGAAAAAATTGATGAAATTAATGAATTAATTGAAAATGCACTGTTTAATGATGCATTTTATATTTATTCTAAATATAAAATCTACAATTTGTATTGTGCTAAATTTACTTTAGATGAAATTATTTTATTGTTTGAAAATTTTTTGGAACTCCATTCAATTAGCTTATATACCAAACAAACATATAATGATAAATATGAATACAAAAAAAGTAAAGTAATTGCGGAAAGGATGTACAAACCTGTAATAACTTGGGTATATTACTACTTAAAAGCGAACAAACTCAAAAATTGCTCTTTAGATTCCATAAAAGTAAATTTGATTGAATGGATGCTAAAACAAAATGAAGTGAATGATATAAAAAATGATATATGTTCTAGAAGAATATGCAATAGAGCTATTTATAAAATCATGTCACATATATCTTCAAATTCAAATAATGAGCCAATAAAATGTAAAGGGTTTAGTTTTTTTGTAAATTCCAGTTTTAAAGCTGATGCAAGCGTTAATTAAAAATCTAGCGTTGGAATATTGAGCGCTTACCATGAAATAAGGACTGAAATCCCAAATTTAAATTTTTGTTTTCAATCCTTATTTATAAAAATATCAACTATTTCCATAAAATTCTCTGTACTCTATTTCCTGTGCATTAGAGCTTATAACCTTCTCCTTTATCATTAAGGCAGGCTCTACGTCATCTTCTTCATATAGCCATTTTTCATATTCTTCACCATCTGTAGATGTAGTCGAAGCAACAATTGGTCCTCTTTCCTTAATTCCCTTAATAATTTCACTTGCAAATCTAATTACCATAGTTATCACCTCTCCAAAAAATTTCATTCAACTCGGGTTTATAAAAATATTATCAAGCAAATATCTATACTCAATCCCAAATTTATTGCAATCTGTCGAATTACTTTGCACTTATCGTTCATGAGCCATTGCCACAAGTGACGGTAATTGTTATTCAATTATTATTATCTTCTAGCCTCCTTATTTCAGCATTCACACTCTCATCTACATGCTCAACACATCTACATATACAATCAGCATCATCCATACTAAAGTTTTCCGGCAATTGTTCTTCAAATCGAATAGCTTTGCTCAAGTCATCCCAAACTATATATTGATTATAATCTTTCAATGATTGTGTCAAATCCTGAACTTTCGAATCATAAGTATCTAACTTCCCTGCTTCCTTTACCAATACTGCAAGATACATCAGATCAACATTCAGCTGTTCCACTGACAAGTTCATGTTGTAGCAATTCACATTTGTTCCATGATTATCATATCTTTTTTGACAAAGCTCGTTTCTTTCTTGCTCAATCAATTTAGCTACATCACTATCATATATGTAAATTGAATCATTTCTGCAAACATAGCCTAGTTCTTCCAATACGATTACCAATAATTCTCTGCGTGCATGAAGATTTTTCTGCAATTCATTAATATTCCATGAATTATTTTTCAGTATATAATTTCTAAGATCCTTAATGCATGGCTTATCTTTCTTTCGTTTTGCAAAAGACTTCTTAAGCCATTGAACACCCTGAAGTACAAATGCGAAACGTGACGCCCAATCTATTATATCAATCGGCGAACTAATTCCAGCCTTTGATAAGATAATTTTTGCTTCCCATAAATAAGCACTCCAGTCCTGTATTATCCTTTGGAGAAATTCAGCAGCTCCACCAACATTATTTGCAAAAACAACTAATCCATCTCTCTTAACTAGTGGGAATGTTCTTACAAAGTCTTCTATTGTAACATTCTGGTATGGAACATTCCAATGAATTCCATCTTCAAATTGAATATATGGATAAAGCCTATATACAGCATTCATTTCCATATCTCCATAGTAGGTATCAAAAGACAGATGATATATTCCTGTTCCTATTTTCAAACAAACTTCTTCTAAATTCTGTGGCAACATATCATCATCAATAATTCCAGTTACAGGAAAACGATTTTCAAGACAGTAATTAATTCTTAAGAAAAATAGATGTCCATTGCTTTGCTCATATTTCTTAAGTTTTTCCTCTGCGAAATTAATCTTGCTATCTATGTCTCTTAATATATCGCTCCGAGGATCAAATCCATTCATGTTTCCTCCAGTATCAAGATATACCACAACAAATGGAGTTCCATATATATGCAAAACATATTCTGGATGATCATCCAAAATACTATTTATTTTGTTCGTAATCTCTAAAAAAAATTTTTTGATATATTTCAAGAATTCGCATATAAGAATATGTACTAAAAGAAAATACTTATATAACATCTTAACAACCGTAAGTTGTACATTCATCTCTCCATAATCAAATAGCTGCTGTTCAATATTTTTCATCTGTTTCTTTAAGGTAGCATTTATTTTCGTATGTGCCGTATCTAAAATTTCTGAAAGTTGAAAAGATATTTTCTCACCATCAAAACTTACAGGAACATGCCCATGCTGCATATAGTTTCGAATAAAGTCTATAAATCGATAACTAAAATCTTCGTCATAAGCTTTGGAAATATAATTTTTCTTAAAGTTCTCTTCTTTATCAATATATACCTTATCAAATACATCCATCGATTCAATTAGTGTCCGAGCAGAGCTCACCGCATTGCTAACCAATGCATTTATCTCTATGGCGTCTACCTTTTCACCATGCTTTGAATACACACGATCATCAAATTGCATATCATAATGCTCCAAAAGCTCTTCTAAATTAAACAGCATCATTTTATACAATTGGAATGTTTCCTGAAAATGTCTGGAAGCTTCCATGTATTTCCTAAAAAGCAACTCATCTTCTTTATCTATTTCATTAAAAACAATATTCTGTTCATCTTCTCCAATTTTGACAAATTCTCTTGTATTCATATACTCCTCCGATAAATTGGCTCAGATTTATATCATTTTTCAGACGCCACTAATGATGAGGTGCTATTATTCTTCAACCGGTACTCTTGTTGATCTCATATTTTTTACCTCATAATAATTAGAGTAAAATGCTAGCATCTAGCAAACAAAAGTGTAGTAAAACATCAGCATTTCCTAAATCTTATTATTCTTGCCAGAATACATCAAATTATTTTGCACTTACCGTTCAACAAACGCAGAGAACTGCTTTTGGTAACATTTACAATCCAGTTAGGTATGGTCTGACAGTATATATTCACACCTTTACGTTGGTACTCCTGCTCTATTCTGTGTAATGCTGATAAATTCACATATTTTACATTCAATATAGAGGCTAGTAATAGCGATGTTACAATGCTTCCTGGGTCTGTTGCCACGCAGGAATTTGCATATAATACTTAACTCTCAATATGACTATTTCAATATTTTTTCTAAATCCACTTTTATTAAATCAATAGTACTTGCATAAGTATAATATCGCTTTATCAAATCGGACATATAAATGTGATGATAAAAAACTGCGCCTGCTCCAAATAAACTGGATGAGATCATAAAAATTAGTAAATTGTCATTGTATGTAATTCCCATCATTTTCGTACTATAAAGCATATATACAAAATATCCTATAATAGCAATAACAGCCAAAATACTTGTTATACAATTTGTAATAAACTAATTTGCAAAAGACACTTTTTTCTGCTTTTTTACAACATGTCCCACAAACTTAATTATACATGAGTATTCTACTCGCTTTTCTATATAATAAATCATGAAAACTGTTAACACTATTAATAATATATTTTCACCTATTATAACTATATCCACCACTTTTGATTCTATTTATATTCATAAAAATGCCCTGTCGCATAAATTACAACAGAAATAATCCATAATATAAGCTGAATAACACCAGCTTTTTCACCTCTAACCTCTCTTTTAGATCTCTCCCAACCCCATTTCAACAACAAAGATAGATATTCTTGCAATATCAACTGTAATTTAGATAATTTATTCATATTAAAATTCTTGTTTTCTATTATTTCTATAATTTCCCAAATATGAGCATCATCTGAATATCTATTTGACAACCCTCTTCCTAATGCATTAATACGAGTTTTTAAGCGATCACATATTTTTACTGTATTTTGATACGAAGCAGATCTAAGTTGTTCAGAACATATTCTAATCTCTTCCCGCCAATCGCTTCTTTCTTTTGTTATATACTCTAACCCATTTGATCTATTCGCAGAATATAAACTTATTAATCCAGAAATAATAGCAGAAAGAACTGCAGACCCAAAAATCATTTCAACACTCATATAAACCTACCTAATCTATATAGTTTTTTCCTCATGATAATTAGAATAAAATGTTAGTAGCTAGCCACAAAAAGGCAACTACATAATTTTGGCACCACAAAATCAGAGAGCAATCTAACAAATGTATTCTCCCCAATCTTCTTATTGATTTTTATTGTTAAATATTTACAAATTTTCATAGCATTAGCTTTTTTACTTGCTAACAGTATTTTCCATGTATTCAGTCCACAATCATGCACCAGACTTTGACCTTCTAAATAAGTTCAAACTATATGCAAAAACTAAAATATTGTAAATTATATATCAGCAACTGCATCACGCACCCATTTTCCAACATCAGTAAAACCTTCTTTTTTATTACAATTTTCAACTGAATGAATTGGATAGATTTCATCCAAACTTTTTGAACCAATCTTGTATTGCGATAAGAAATCCTTATCATATTGTCCAGACGAAATATCTATTAACACAAATTTATTGTTTTCCTCTATGCTCTTTTGTATTTCTCTGCCAACCCATATACTTTTTGTCATTCCTTTACTCAATATCAGTATAGTTACGGAAGTACTTTTTATTTTTTTATCAATCCATTGTTCAATCTTACTCTCATCACTTATCTTACCAGACTCCTTAACGGGATTTATTCCCGGTTCATCATCCAATACCGATAAGATTAATCTTGACTGCTGATTTGCTCCAGCGAAATGAAAACTAACAAAAACATTTATCTGATTATATACATCATAACCTGATGTGTCATCATTTGAAAAAGCATCTTTCATCAATGTCTTTTTCAAATTTTGTTCTTTCTTATGTTTTTCGCTTTCAATCATCGACATAATATCATCAATCAATTGCATGCTATTGATATTCTCTTTATTTAACCTATCAATAAAAGATTTATGTTTGTTTTCTCTATATACTTCATTATAAATATATCTTGATGTTAACCCTGTAGCCCCTACCGGAATAATGTTTTTGGCTTCTTCTACTGCTATCTCATATTCAAGATATGTACCGTCTTTATCTAATTCATCCTTTTTACTATTATTATCCTCATATAATGTCTTTCCAAATAGAAAAATGACTGTTCCACAGTCCCGGATCAACTTTCTTCGTACTTCATCTTTTTTATCTCTTTCCTGTTGTTCGACTGATATCAGCGGTTGAATTGTTAAATGCTTAGAAACATAATCAGATCCTCCTCTCTGACTTCCTCCCATATAGGCACCAGAAACAATATAGTTGCCTATACCAACCCCAAAGCCATTCACAATATCATATCCATCATCTATGATTCTCTTCGCAAGTTGCATAATAAACCATTCTCCATTCTTGAATTTAGAATTACGTGGTTTTCTATTAAAATAGCCTCTATAACTATGCGGACTCTTTGGATCCAATGCACCTGATATGAACACTTTATTCAAAGTATACTTATCTCTTATATAGTTGAGCATTGCTGTAATCTGCGTGAAGTCATCAACCAGAATCGTATGAATTCCATAACCTTTCATACTTCTGATTTTCAAATCCTGCAACTTTTTGTCCTGTTCAAACTCAATTTTTTTCTGCCTTGTAAGATTTCCTTTCTCGTCAAGATAATCTTCATAACTTACACTTCTCATAAAGCAATAATGTGTTGGTGGTGAATATTTCTCAAATGTATGACGCACTATACTTATAAAACGATCCAGATTAGGATCAGCAAATCCAAACCCAATAAATAAAACCGTTTTTGTTATCAATTCCATGACCAGACCTTTTGAAAACACTGATCGATATACATCATATAATTCATAATCAGTTTTAGATATAACTGCTCTATCCGGAAATTTTTTATCACCATGCATCTTATATACAACAGCATCCCTCCCGGGAGTATAATTTTTGTATTGAATCTGTTCATATATTACATCCACAGTCTTTCCATTCCTAAGAAGAGTATCCTCTATGATTGAATCATAATTTGTCGTCCAATATGTATCGATAGGCAGACTCGCCAAAATCTCCATATTGTCATTTTTGGTTGGAACTTTTGAAAACTCATTAAGTATAGCCCGATTCAATCCTTCTCTGGTACATTCATTCTCATAGTACTGTGCAATCATTGTAAGATCAGTATTTATATTCAAACCAAGATAATCACTCATAGGCTTTATCAACTGTTTCCAATTCACATAACCTGATGATGCAGATAAACCTGCTCCTGCAAAAATACTTAATCTACCATTTCTTAATGCCTGTACTATGTTATCTAAATTTTTTATTTTTTGATCAGCCTCAAATTCAAGCCGATCTTGTTCCAATAGTTTTCTAATATCAGACATATAATATATTTCACTTTCATCTAAAATAAACATAATGAATATATTCCTAATCATTATGTTCTACTAAATTCATTATATGACAGTTATCCAAAAAAATCTATAAAAATACGATTCTCATATATTCTTTATGTTCTCATAAGTTTTAGCTTATGAAAATCAGATTAAAAGTAAGCGTACATTTTCAATTTTGTGAATACTTCACTACCAGTATTTTTATTCATGCCGCCGGAACAGAAACGATATTCATCTCGATTTTTACAACTTCCTGATGAGACTGTTCATAAGTTGACAACTGATTTTTCTCTGGAATATCTCCGCAGCTATTCTTGCGGAGACGTTTCACTCAGTTGTAAAAGGTGCCTGGATTTATGTCATTGTTCAAACACCACTGATTATCAGACAATCTGCTTTTCCGACATTCCATGATCAAGCGGTATTGTTGTTCAATCAGTACTCTTGGTAATCTCATAGTTTTTACCTAATTACAATTAGAGTAAAATGCTAGCATCTAGCAAACAAAAATGTAGTAAAACACTAACATTTCCTATAGCTTATTATGAGAGTATAATTAATCTACGATAATCCGTTGAATTATTTTGCACTTACCATGAACATCTACAAAACTAATTAATCAGCCTATTTAAGATAGACATTTTTTAACGCATAAATAATAAGTTTTATATCATATTTAATTCCCGCATTCTTACAATATAACTTATTGTACAATTGTTTTTCTTCATCCGAATTACATATAGCAGAAAGTGTAAATATACCTGGTCTGTAATATTCATATTCCTCAAGTATTACAGCATTTTTTTCCTCAATGGGAATTCTCTCAAGTCCTACTAATGTCATATATCCCAATAAAACAGATGTAAACATCGGAAGATATTCAATTCCACTTCTATGCACTAAATAATCCAAATACGATCTCTCATATTTATCCTCTGCTTTCCTTATGATTGTTAAAAATCTATATACCCTTGCTTCCTTATGTTTATATCCAATAATTTTCTGTATACAAAACATAGACTCGATTCCTTCAATTCGCAAGGGTATTCCTATTAGTAATAACATTGGGCTTGTAAATCCAACTGCTATTACAGCAAATACTATATCAATAGTTCTTTTTACAAATCTATACCATAAAGATGGACGCTTACATTTTACTCTACCCGTCTTACATCTAACAATATCCTCTTTTATTTCTCTAGTTACATCAAAACTCTTAATAAGGAAAATACAAATTATTGCCATCATTATCAATAGTAGTATACACATAAATATGATAAGGCACTTTTCAAATATAATATTCATTAATCAACCTCCTGCATATTTTTCCATTGATAAACAGATACTACTATCGGAACAACAATAGACAAAATAATTGCAATCGTAGCGCATCTTTTACTGGCAAGATTGACATAGTTTATAGTAATAAGTACTAAATCTAATATAATAATAACATAAAAGACAAACTGCAAAATCGTTTCAATAATAGTAAGGTTTTCTTTGTCTTTTGCGATGTTTAGAAAAATAACATCAATAAATAAATTATAATATAATAACTCAACAGAATCCAATATAGTAACTGAAATCTTATTTCCGTCTGCAAATAAACTTATTCCCCATTTAATTGCCACTGGCAATATTGGTAATAATATATTTATTGCCATCCATGTTATGAACTTATTTACTTTATTATTCATAAAACAGAAATCTCCTATATATGATTTAACCTAACAAAATATCCCTTATTTTTACTATTAATACTATATTATACCTTAAAAATCACTATAACATGGATCAAATATTGATTCAAGTACTATTATCTTTGATAATTCATTCTGAAAATTGCAAAGTTTAATTCTACCATCCATTTATACAGTGGAATTCTCTTCTACACAAGTGGAGTTTAATCTTTCATATCATAAATGTTATGCTCATGTTGGCCTTCTGACAGCAGTAGAAGGAGAACTAGCATTAGCAAATATATTCCCGGTAATCAAAACATCTTACTCTCGAAGATCGCAAATACACTGAAAAATCCCTAAACGCTAGCTGTTCTTTTAAGGACATTGCAAGATATCTTTGTAAAGATCCAACAACAATCTCAAAAGAAATCAGGCTGAACAGGCTCAGCTACTGGTATCACAAAGGCTGTTTTAACAATGCACATAACTTTTGCGTCCACAGATATCATTGCGAAAAAGTCAATGCCTGTGGCAAGATCATTCTCTGCGGTGTCAAATGTACCACCTGTCCAACCTGCAACCAGACATGTCTGGACTTTGTCAAAGAACGATGTAATCAAAGCATTTAGTGAAGCGTTGTGATGTGGTGCACGAAAAGATTGATTTTTCATAAGCGCATGTCCATTAGGTAATAACCCCGATATGCTATATAGCTTTGTCACTTCCAGGCATTCTTCCTCTGTCATTTCAGGCAATATGGTTGGAAACCTCTGTGCAATCATCGTCTTTTCACAGCCTGGCTCTCCAACCATAAGCATGTTTCTCTGAAATTCCTAAACAGCAAACAATTTCATCGATTGATGTATCATATACATTTCTTGCAGTTATAAATTCATCTAATAGTTTATTCGCTGTTACTGGTCCGATTCCTTCGCATCTGGACCACCATACCCCATACTCATCATTTGAATATATAATCTTCATCCTCTCTTGTACGAATTTTTTCTTTTTTACGTATCATGTGGTACAAAATTACAATTTTTCTAGTTGTTCATCTTCAAAGCATCCATATAGCCCAACCATCCTTGTACAAAGTTCTTCAACTACTATCTCAACTCCGCCTTCTCTTGATGGAATTCTTTTTTGTCCAAACATAGCAATATTAAGTTTTTCCTTACATTGCTCCATCATTTCTTAATACTCCTGTTAAAGTTTGAAAAATTATCTTTACATTCCCCTTAACACTCCACTCCCTAATATACTGGGTATCCAGCTTCACCACTTCCTCAAAGTCCGTGATATTGCTCCTGCCACTCACCTGCCAAAGTCCGGTCAGTCCCGGTCTGAAAGACATTCTGGCTCTATGATGTGGTTCATACTTCTCCCACTCATCGAATGTCGGTGGTCTGGTGCCTACCAGGCTCATATCTCCTCCTTATGTCAAGTCAGGAACAACTTTAGGGCACAAAAAAAGAGCCTTTGATTTCTCAAAAGCTCTATATTTTTGCTATTTAATTGTATGATCAATCTAAATTTATTTATCTTCCTTAATATGCTCAAACCAATCCAATATACTACCCGATTCCTTATAATCTGCTATTTTATCTCCAATCCCATATATCCTCCAACCATATTTTTCATTCTTTTTTACAAAATTCAATATCCAAATATCTGGTATTTGATGTGGCTGTTCTACAGCAAAAGCATTTTCAACATTTTGAAAGATTTTCAAATAAGCAATATCATGTCTATCATTATATTGAACCCTGCTGCTTAAACCAATATTTTTCTTCTCTATAACAAAATTATGCAAATCGGAAAAATCTCCCCAATCACTTCTTACCCATGGGAATACTAATTTTTCTAATGTTTCAACCGAATAATCTTCTTTATATGCTTCTTGAAGAAATATTGAACCTTTTAGATAAATTTCTATATCTTCATCAGACATATCTTGAAATATACCTTTTATTTCGGTATCTTCCAAATCTCTTCCATATAGGTTCTTCCAATACGGTGAATTTTTTATATCATGTTTTTCATTCGTTGGATCTCCCATAAAAATTACAGATGCACTTGTTTCCTCTTGCTGGATATACTTATTTTGCATTTTATCAACTATTGAATTATATGTATCAATAACTATTCCTTCCAAAACAGCAATATATTCCTTTACAGCCATAAGATACACATTTTTATTTGTTTTGAGCAATCTTTCTATTTTATCTGGATCCGCATGTAGATATAAACCATACATCACATCCTCTATAGCTTTATAAAGATTAAGACTCGTCCCGTCAGACAGAATTACTTCCATATAATAATTATTAAGCTTCTCAAACTTTTCTCTAAGAATATTAATATTTTTTCCCACTTCTGGATACATCTTATCAATGGCATCAAATACATTACTCAAATATACATCTTCCCTATTATAATCATATTTCCTAAGAATCATTAATTTAGTTTGTAACATAACATAAAAAGCTTCTGTATTTTCTTCACTCACTTCCTGATTCTTATAAAAATCATAAAATCTGATATATTCTTGTACAGTGTATTCAAATCTCTTCAAAATCTGTTCTTCATCTATTTTCTTTACGCTGTTATTCTTCCCCATCCGTGCTTTCCTCTTCTTTAATAGCCCAGCTTTCATCTAAGAAATTAGGTATATCTTCTGGTTTTACAGCTTCATATCCTATTCCAAACATATTATCAGCACTTAAATGACCAAATCTAGGAAGTCCATTTGCTTCCTGACTTAATTTTTCAATCATCTTATTATTCTTTATTTCCTCTTCTATTTTCTTAGAAAAATAGACATTTTCTGTATGCTCAAAAATCAAATAATTTATATATTGTAATACTTTTTCTTGTGAAGAAGAATTTATTTGGTGTCGTAACTGCCTATAAAGCTTATCTCTTTTATGATAAAATGCCAATACAACACTCTCATCTTCTAATGGAAACACTGCTATATGCATATATTGCATTCTGACAGATTCATCAAAATTATATATCTCATTGAGTATATTTCCTTCCATATCATATGGTAATACAATAGCACTTTGAGTTGCTATTGGCACTTTATATGGTAGGACTTTCCAAAACAAAATCTGATATCCACCTACTTTATTATTCTTCGCTATATCTTGATGAAATAAGACTTCTTCTTCATATTCTTTTTGGTCTAAAGTTTTTATTTTAGATAAATCATCCGGATTCTCATACATTCCCAATTCTCGCTGTAATACTGGAATCAATTCTTGTTCATTTGCACGCTTATTTAACTGCAACAGCATATTTTTTACTGCAATTTCTGCAAGAATTTTATCTGTTGGCGGTTGTATTATATTATCTGGATTTTCATAATCCTGAAAGAATTTCGCATCACATTCCCTACAAATATAATTAAATGTGCCAGATTTATTTACACCTCCATCCAAATCTACTACTCCTATATCAAATCCCATTGCCAATGATGCATGTAAAACTTTTCCCCTATCTGCAATCGGACGTAAACACATTTGTGGAACAGAATGAGAATTACAAAAACTACTTTGTTCTTTTCCACACAATATACATTTTGGGGGTTTTGCTTTTTTTCGTGCTTCAGAAAGCATTTTATTCACTTTTTTTCTAACTTCTATAATATCTGTACCTTCTGGAATATTATCAAATAAACTCATAATTACCACCCTAACATTCTACATTCCTTAAGTTTCTATAAGTTGATGGTAACATAGACAAATTAATTCATCAATAGAATTTCAAAACTATTAACTCTAACAATATTGTAATTTTATTTGATATAACTATCAAGGAAAACCGTAAGGTTCCGATTGTAGGATTAGGTCTTCTTTTGGATGCAGATCAGATTCCGATAGGCATGAAACTTTTTCCGGGAAACGAAAGTGAAAAGCCGGTGATCCGCAAGGTCATTGATGACCTTAAGCACAGAAGTTCCGTAACCGGCAGAACCATCCAGATTGCTGACAAAGGACTCAACTGCGCAGAAAATATAGCCAATGCGCTTAGGGCTGGTTATGGCTACATATTTTCAAAATCCGTAAAACAGCTTCCTGAAACAGAGAAAACCTGGGTGCTGCTTCAAAATGACTACAAAGATGTACTGGATAAAAATGGCAAGGTGAAATACCGCATCTTGCAAATGCCACGGGTCACGCCACCGTTATCAGACAGCGTGTTCTTCAGCACAAAGCCAGCCATACATGACTTTCCGTCATTCACTAGATACTCATGAACAGCTTTAAAGCCTTCCTTGCCATAGTAATCGTCTGCATTAATTACAATGAACGAAGTTTTAATTACGTCCTTCGCTGCAAGCACGGCCTGACCGGTCCCCACGGCTTTGTACGACCTGCCGGCAGAGTTCCCGGGATGTCGTTGATATCCTGGAAAGCGTAGTCAATAGTTACATTATGATAAGAGCAAATGGAGGCAATGCGATCACCGATGACCTCTTTGAACTCTTTCTCGATATCCTTGCGGATGATAAATACTACATAATTGAATCCAGCTTCGATTGCATCATGGATGGAATAGTCCATGATGATGTGATTAGAAGCATCCACCGGCTGTATTTTCGTGTGTAAAAAAAACAAAATTATTTTTTGATATGAAGTATCTCTAAAACTAATTTTACCGCCTGATTCTTCATTATTAACAGAACAATCATATAAATAACAACCGAAGCAGTCACTGAAAAAACTGTAGAAATCAGTACTGAACTAATATATTTTTCTGATATAGAACATATAGTCCATATTGCCAGGCATCCTATAGCAACTGAGAGAATGTCCTTTTTTAGAAAACTGACCCTAAAATATTTTCTTCCATACCACCATGTTATAACCATTGACAGTAACTCCGCAATAACAGTAGTAAATGCCGCAGCATTCTGCTGGAATGTTGGAATAAGGATAAAATTTAATCCTATATTAACAAGAGCCGCAACAATCGTTGCCATCAACACCTTATTTTCGCACCTATAAGGTATTAGAATGCACGATGTATAGAACCAACTAAAAATGCTAAAAAGCAACGCAACAGAAAGAATCTTAAGCGATATATTTGCATCAACATATTCTTGTCCTGCAATAATAAAAACTATGTTTTTGCTTAATGCAATCAATCCAACCATTGCCGGAACGACAATAACAACAAGTGCATTCAAAATCTGGTTGGCTGTTCTATTAAAATAGTCTATTTTTTTCTCTCCCAGATAAGCAGATAATCTCGGAATTGAAACAATAATAATTGCAGCCAGCATTTGTTTTACAATAGTGTAGATTTTTGTGGAAACAGAATACAATCCAACTGATTTATTTCCTGAAAAGAAGCCAAGCATTGTAGTATCTGCATTCGTATATATTGTTGTCGCTACTGATGTTGCAAACAGAACTAATATTGGAGCCAAATGCGTTAGAATTTTTGCATTAATGGTAAGTCTTATCTTACAATATTTTCTTCTAGAAACAGCATTAAGTATATTTGCGCCGCTGCATGATATAACTGTGATCCATACATAAGCAAACAAATCACTGCTATTCCTAACGAGTACAAACATAAGTATTAATGAAATAAACTGAAACAAAATGCCTCGAATTGTGATATATTTATAGTCCTCATAAATTTGAAATATCCATTCACTTCCAATCAGCGTAAACATTATGCTTATGCTTAACGCTACCATTATTGAACTATATTGGTTAAATCTTGGAACTAAAAGGATACACACTCCTAAAATTAGATACGAAAAAACTGTCGAAATAAAGTTAATTGAAAAGACCTCCGAAGCAAATAATGACATCTTTTCTTCATTATCTCGATATCTTGCTCCCTCTCTGATAGCATAGGTGCTAATTCCTAAAGCCGCCAGCAATGAAAAATACGAAATAACCGACTGACAAAAATTGTAAATTCCTATATTTTCAACATGAAGGACTCGTGATACATAAGGAAAAGTAATCAATGGAAAAATCACCTGACATGCCGTTCTAATCATGTTGAGTCCTGCATTGACACCAATAGATCTTTGATTTCTCATTTTTTCTCAACTCCTTCCACAATTTTTACATAAACCGACATTAATAAACTACGCTATGTAATTTTCTTTTTAAACAGCTAGCCAGTATACTTTACATATTATCCTTTTTATCAGTTGCTTTATTGACGAAAAAGAATGATACTGATTTATTAACGGCTTTTCCTTCGTATGAAGCCCGATGCCTTATACAGAAACGGAATGTACTGCGCCGTTTTATAAAGAATAGTCATTTTTATTCCAACCAATTTCCAAAGAAGCCCACAAGAACATACTTTCATAGAATCAATGTAAAATTTGCAATCACTTTTAAATTCTTTTATTTTCTCATAAGGAACCGTATTCAATAAATTCGCATATGAAAAAAAAGATGCCAACCCAACATGAATTTTAGCTTCATAGTGCATCATACTTCGCTTACTACATATTTCATATATTGTTCCTGCTGCACGAACTGAATCTTTCTTTTTTTCTGTGTACACATTTCCAATAGCAGAATTTTCTCTTATCAGATAGTTATACAGTGGGCAGTCTAGCACTATAACACTTTCGCACTTGAGTAAATACTCAAACACAAAAAGATTATCTTCGCCAATCTTTAATTTTGAGTCAAACCTTATATCTCCAATTTTTTCTTTATTATACAGTTTATCCCAGCAAAATGATGTTAGATATCCATCCCACAGTAATAAACTTCTGATAGCCTCTTGACTGGAAATTTTTTTCTCCGGATGAATTACTTCCTCCTTTACATTTGTGAAGTCCTTAAAATATGAACACTCTACTAAATCCGCTCCATTTTTTATTTGTTTATAGAGCGTCCAAAGCGCATCCGGCTCAAGGGAATCATCCGGATCAAAAAAATAAATGTATTTTCCCTTTGCGTAGTTCAGCCCCTGATTACGCGCATTGGAAACCCCCGCATTTTGTATATGGTAAACCTCAATCCGCCCATCGTTTGCTCCATAATAATCACATATTTCCCCACTGTTGTCTGTTGAGCCATCATCAATTATAATAACTTGAAGCTTTCTGTATGTTTGAATTAACAATGAAGACAAACTTTTTTCCAAATAATCTTCCACATTATATACTGGAACAATAACGCTTATTAAATCATCCACAATTTATCCCCTCGTTATCCTTGCAATCACACTTTATAAGCGCATTTTTTCTTGATATTGCAACTATTATTAATATAACCACAGCCGAAAACGCTCCAGATTCATTGCTAAATGTAGCTTCACTCAAGCTTGCAGAAACCATATAAAATAGAATCAATAATATTGAAAATTTACACCTGTTATTCAGCATTGCGTTATTCAACAAATCTTTGCAAATTTGTATAATCAGTATCACATAAACAATCATTCCAATATAACCAAATTGAACATAAATTGATGGCCAGTACACGTCCGACATTGTAGCATATCCATAATTCATTAGATGAGAATAATTCAACGAATTATAAATATTATATAGTTGTGACTGATTTTTATAAGAGATATTCGTTCCAAATGTCCCAAAACCTGTTCCAAAAGGGAAATGATCATTTGCGATTTTTAATCCAACGCTATGTACACCAACTCTTATGCTTTGACTCGCTCCCCATGATAAATATTGCTGAATTTTGCTTTTTGAAATAAAAAAGCATACAATTCCGATTGGAGCAATATAAACCGGTTTGAAAATATCTTTAAATGATATTCTTTTCTTTTTAGCAAAATTCAAGAGGTAATACGCTAAGATAAATGCAATCGTAATAAATCCCTTTGTTCGGAAAGTTGCCGCAATTGAAAGCAGCGACATTATCTTAAACACTGCATTTCTTTTATCCTCTGTTGCTAGAATACTGTATAAGAGCACTTCATTATAAACAAGGTACGTATAATGAGAATAAATAAACTTATAACTTCTAAGGCCATATCTTACTTCATCTGCTATTCCAGTATTTACAAGCAAATTAACTATTCCAAAAACAAAAATAACAGTTATTATAATTTTTGCTGTACTTATTATTTTTTTCGAGTTCAATCGAATATTATTTTTTACAATAATTCTTATTCCGACCAAATATATAATAAAGAACTTAAACGTTCCTATTATATCTCTCCCAATTACGGAAACTGATGGCATATATCCATACATAACATTTCCCACAATTCCAATAAAAAGCACTAACAGAATGCATAATATGCTATTTTTTTGTTCCTTATTAACAGCCACTTTCCCTTTATCTTTACAAATATATACGATAGCTATAGCCATAAAAAGCAAGCATATCAGCTCATCTGTATAGTTAGCATATGGAATAAATTTGTCAAAAAAAATATTAAAAAAAATAATCAATATATATATAAATAGTGTCAACCATTCCATTTCATCGTTTCCTTTGCTTGTTTTCCCCAAATGCTACTGTACTCGTCGAAACAACTTCTTTAACTTAAAATATCTATCTTCCCCAAAAAAACGAATCAGCTTTCTCTTCCATCTCTGCTTGTTACCCGCCCATGTTGCTGCGTAATGATGAATCGACACTGTTTCATCACAAAGTAAATTCTTTGTATTACCCGTCGAAAGCGGATCAAAAAAACGTGGCGGATATACCGTTACTTCTTTTAGGTAGGTAATATCTTCATTGCTAACCTTACCAAATGAACGAATCACCTTATCATTAAGCCACGGACACGCAAATGTGCTTTTTTTCTGATCTGTAAAAGAAATCGAATCATAGCATTCCATCATCTTTTGTACCACTGGACTTGATTTTGGGGCACCAAAACCAAGTCCAGTGTTACATAGGGATTCAGGTTGCTGAATCCCTATGTAACACTGATTTTCTAACAGAAAATCAGGTTTTTTCAGAAGTTCAACATCAGTATCTAAATAGATTCCGCCGTTATCATATACCACTTTCAATCTTGCATAATCCGAAACAAACGCCCATGCTTTTGCTTCATACGCTGCTTTCATAAACGGATGGCTATTCACATCAAAATTTGACTCATCCCATCGTTTGATTTCGTAATCCGGGCAATATTTTTCCCATGTTTTAATACAATCTAAAACATCTTTCGGTAGTGGTTTTCCGCCAAACCAGCAATAATGAATCATTTTGGGTATCATTTTATTTCCTCTACTATTTTATGTTATTTAATTCTTTTAGCTGGGACACCTGCAACAATTGCATGGGCTTCAATGTCATTTACTACTACAGCATTCGCACCAATAACAGCACCAGATCCAATATGAACACCTTTTGTTATCGTTACATTGGCTCCACACCAAACGTGATCTTCAATAATTACCGGCCTTGCAGTAAGTTCACCTGTCACGCCATTACCACCTATCACATGGTCATGGTCGATGATAACAATATTATTGGCGAACATACAATGATTTCCAATCGTTACCTTCTCTGCACAGGTTATAGAGCAATTATGATTAAAAAACACATCGTCGCCAATCGTCAGTTTTCCATCATTTACAGACTTTAGATACAATGGGCCTCTTGACATTAAAAACCGTCCAATTGTAATAGATCCGTTACCTATAACTTCAGTCTTGAAAGCTCCTCTAATTGAATTGACCCATTTTACTTGAAGCTTCCCATGAGCACAAACTTTGGCACAGAACATCTTCCATGCACTCACTAAACCAATGTAAAACTTGTGAAGTATTTTCATAATACTTTCAGCCTTAATCCTTCATATGTTGGCATATTAATCCCCTTTCATAAACTATATGTAGCTTAATTGTTAATTTTTTTCTTAATTTTTCTTTTATTTCTTTTTTAGTAATTTACACTCATAAATATTCTCAACCAATTTTGCGGATTCTTTAATATCATAACGTGCAATTTGCTTTACATGTTGCAAGCGATATTGCTTTCTCTGTACTTCTGTCCTTTGCCCCATTGATAAAATTGTATCTGCCCATATTTGTGGATCATCCTCTATTGATTTCCAAATAATATCCCCAAAATCCACCTCTCGTGTTACTTTATCCGACACGATACAAGGCAATCCTGAAATTTGTGCTTCGAGAAGCACAACAGGTAACCCTTCAAACCTAGAGGGTAAAGCAAAAACATCCATAGCAGAATATAAATATTCCGGATTCTCAGTTGCTCCCCAAAAGATAATACGGTCTGCGCATGCTGTATGCTGTGCCTGATTTCTTATCTCCTCCAAATCTGGCCCATTTCCCACCAAAAGCAGTATTGCTTTATCATCTTCATATGAAAGCTTCTCAAAGGCGCGAATTAAATAATTTTGATTTTTCTGGTTGTTAAATTTGCCTATATGCCCAATTACTAAATTATCGCCCACCTCTAGTTTTTTTCTAATTAATAATCTAGTCTCTGAATTTAAAGCAAATGCTTCGGTCTCAAAGGCATTCGGTATAACCTTAAATGCTCCGTTGCCATACATCCACTTTCCTGCAAGTTCGCCACATGCTAAATAACAATTTGACACCACTTTCAAAAACGGTTTTAGCGTCTCATGTAACAACGGATGTGAGCAAGTTGTATTATGGCTATGAGAAATTCGTACAGGTACACCTGCTAACATAGCGGTAAAAAGTTCTACGGCGATTAATGTACTGCTACCATGTACATGAACAATATCTGGTTTCTTTTTTTTTAGAAAAGAATAAATAGTCTTATAATACATGTATGCATTTTTCTGTTTTTGTGGCAGCTTACACAATTCTATGTTATTCTCTTGACATGCTTTTTCATAGCCGATGTCATAAGGCTCTCCAGCGGCAATCGCTACCTGAAATTTATTTTTGTCCAAGTTTGTAGCATAATTTATTACTTGGGATGTTACTCCATTTCTATCAAAGTATGAAGTTATCATTACTACTTTAAATTTTCTCATAAACAATCTCTTTTCAAATAATTTCTAGCTTTAGTAACTCCGTAGAGAAATCAATCGGATGTTCTTTCAAATACTCAACAGTCTTTTTCCTTTGAGAAGGATTGTTATATAAATACTCAATTTTATCTGCCAGATCTTCCGCACTCAGTTCAGCAACGTATCCATTGATACCATCTTGTATCTGCTCTCTTGCTGAAGGAATGTCCGAAGACAGAATTGGCAAACATAATGCACGTGCCTCTACCAAAGTAATTACATACCCCTCGTGGCGAGATGGTTGAACATATAAATCGCAGTGCTTCATATATGGGTATGGATTTTTTTTACGACCAAGAAACACAAATTGATTTTCCAGACAGTACTTCTCTACTAATTTCTTTAGCTTTTTTTCATCTCTGCCACCACCAATAGCATACCATGCAAAATTGATTTTCCTCTTCTTCAAAATGCTTGCTGCTTTTATAGCAATGTCATAGCCTTTCTGTTCTGTCAATCGACCAACAGTTACAATATTAAAGCTTTCCTTGAACGGTATTATCTCATCTTGTTCAGACTTTCGCTTGATTTCTTCAATATCAATTACATTATAAAATACGGCAGCCTTATCTTTATAATGCGGATACTCTCTACAAAATGCATCAACAACTGCCTGGGACACGCCATAAATCTTGTCATATTCGCATAAGTATTTTTGAACGCTTTTCATCCAGTATGGTTTTTCATCATGAAGCCATGTTGCCTTTTTCTTTGCTTGTATTTTCGTCGCCAAGAAAGCTGTCACAAATGAACCATATCCATAGAAGTCAATAGCAATGTCATAAGTCTTTTCAAAAACGTTCGTCACACAATTCGAAATAAAATCATAATATGCAATAAATGAGTTAACCGATAATTTTTTCAATACCTTTGCCGGAAAAGCATACATTGAAACCAGTGATTTTGCAAAAGAACTATTAAAAGTCAACTGAACAATATTAACATTCTTTTTTAGACGGTAAGCATATTCATTGTCCGAATCAAGCAATACAAGTGTTATATTGTAAAGTTCTTCGGGAAGTGCATTAATTAATTCTATCAAAGCCACTTCAGATCCGCCGCCACCTAGTGACTTTGCCATTATTAGTAATTCTTTCATCAGTTTTCCCCACCAAACAAATCGTCTACCAGTTTTTCAAGTTTCTCATTAAACTTGGCATTATTACTACTCATACCATGTCCCATGTCGGCAACAATCTGATCATAGTTCGTTATGATATCTCCCAGTGTATTAATGTCCTCCACTGGAATAATCGTTCCCATTCTCTGAGCCACATTCCTTGCAAACTCAACCTGATGATTATTTACATGCTCGTTGAACTGGTGCTGACGCGGCACAACAATAGGAGTCTTACCTATTTGTAGTGGCATGATAAAACTTGCCGGACCACCGTGAGTGATTACAATACGGGCGTCGGCCACATTTTTCACCATCTGCTGATATGGAATCAACTTACTCCACTGACAGTATTTCGGCTCGTATGTACTAAATCCAGTCTGGATAATTACATCTTCGTTTATAATGCCGTCTTTCTTTAATTCATCTATTTTCTGAATCAGCCGATTAAATGGCTGCTCATGTGTTCCTACCGTCACAAAAATCATTTTCTCGTCATCTACTTAGAATATGCTTCCAAGGTTAACCGCCTTTGGATAAACCTTTTTCTGCTCTTCCCACTGCACAACAAACTTGTCCACAATGGGGTAAACCATCTTTCCTGTCATTGTCGGTTTATCAATTCGATCAAAAACCTCGATGTAAACCAACTTTGCGCCCATCATTTTACCAATATAAAAAAACGGGACCGCAACTGCTGCACCGCAGGAAATAATCAAGTCTGGCTTTTCCTTATGTAACACATTCCATGCAATCTTGGTATTCTTAATAAGAGCCTTTAGACTCCGGTTTGTCGGATAATAACAAGGATACATTTTTTCACCTTCGAGCAGGCTTCTTGCATCCTCCTTATCAAAAGTGACCCAGAAATGATCTTTGTCCTTCCAAAATGGCTTTAACATATATAATTGTGTCAGGTGTCCTCCTGACGAACCAACTAAACATACTTTCATGTCCTCTGATCTCCTTCATCCCAAGATTTTTTATGTACACATCCGTATGGATAGGATTTCCCAATGTGATGGTTTTCTATATTGCCCCATCACTTTGCATAATACTTACAACAGTCTTAAAAATAATCCTCAAAGTCCGTGATATTGCTTCTGCCACTCACCTGCCACAACCCGGTCAGTCCCGGTCTGAATGACATTCTGGCTCTGTGATGTGGTTCATACTTCTCCCACTCATCGAGTGTTGGTGGTCTTGTGCCCACAAGGCTCATATCTCCCACTAGTATATTGAAGAAATGCTACCCCTATACCTACTACGGGGGAGGTACCTTTGTCCTCCCCCGAATTATTTTAGCCTGTTTTGTTTTATTCGGTTATTTGTATCTTTTTCTGTATCTAATCAGGTTTTTTCAGTAATTTATTTTCACTCATTTTTAATTCTTTGTCAATGAATATTAGGTTTTCTTTATAATTTTTGACACATTCGCTAATCACTATGGTATTACAGCACCAATATTATACATTATTATATATCATACTGCTTATTTTTCCTCAAACAGCCTCTGCTTCCGCTCTATCATCTCATCAATCCTTGCGATATACTGCCCTACATCCTTGACATTCTCGCATCTGTCGATGCGGTGTGTGCCATCCGGATTCGGTACCGGCCAGACACGCTTGGTGCTCGCTCCCGCTCCGCATGCCACGATGGTCTGTTTTTCCTCCATTATCAATATGTTGTATACGCCGGCCTTGCCCTTTGCCGCATAGCCTACGTTTTCCATGTTACCTGCCATGCCCTTCTGTCTGTAGAGGTAGTATGGCTCAAGCCCCATCTGCTTACAGTAGGCTGCGCAGAGATCCATATGCTCCTGGGTGTTGACCATCTGCATATCACTGTAGCGATCCTTGAAGATGGTGAGTCTTGCAGCTCGCTTTACTGCGAGTGAATGGATGGTGACGTTGTCAGGTGCCATCTTCTTCACCAGCTCCATTGTGTGCCTTACATCATCGAGTGTCTCCTCGGGAAGTCCCATGATGAGGTCCATGTTTATGTTGTCAAAGCCCAGCTCACGCGCGAGCTTGAAGCTATTTATCGTATCGTCTACCGTGTGGTGTCTTCCTATTATATCAAGTGTCTGCTGCTTCATGGTCTGCGGATTTACTGATATACGGCTGATGCCGTTTTTCTTTAGTGCCATAAGCTTTTCTCTCGTGATGGAATCCGGTCTGCCTGCCTCCACGGTAAATTCCAGACAGTCCTTTAAATCAAAGCTGCATTTAATTTTTCTGATAAGCCTGTCAAGCTGGGCAGGGCTTAGTGTGGTCGGTGTGCCGCCTCCTATGTAGATGGAGTTTAGCTTTTTGTGGTAGAACTTCTGCGCCGTGTAGTCTATCTCCTTCTCGAGTGCGTCGAGGTAATCGTCCACGCGGTTTTTCCACACACCCAGCGGGTATGAGGTAAACGAGCAGTATGCGCAGGTGCTCGGGCAGAAGGGTATGCCTATGTACAGGCTGTAGCCGTTGTCATAGTCCACCTTATCGAGCAGTGCCTTCTCGCGCTTTGCTATGCCTATTGAGAGGTCGATTTTCTCATCGCTTGCGAGGTAGGTTTCCTTAAGATAGTCGTAGGTTTCCTTATCGCTCATGCCGTCCTCTATGCATTTCATGGCTATCTTGGTCGGTCTGATGCCTGAGAGTGTGCCCCACGGAAGACTCTTTCCTGTGCCCTTTTCTATCATGGAATACAGGGCGAGCTTAAGGCGGTTTTTAGTTTCCTTGCGGTCTGCACTGTCTACGGATATTTTTGTGCAGATTCTTTTTCCGGCTCTATTCACCGTCCACTCCACTGCAATTTCATCGCCCACATAGTCTATCTTAAATACCTGTGAGGCATCCGCAAATTCCTTTACGCCATCAGCTGTCATCTCGTGGTGTGTGCAGGCCAGGTTTTTCCCCTCCACCTCATCAGGTGAGCAGCTATAGTACATCTGCACATCCTCCTGAGGGAAGAACTCCTTAAGCAGTGAGTGCACATCATATTCAAAATCCGGTTTATTAAATACTACTACTATCATAAGTAAGGGTTATACATCCTCTCGTTTTCTATGGTTGTTGTGTCGTTGTGGCCCGGGTACACCTCTGTATGCTCAGGCAGTGTCATGATTTTTTCCTTCACTGTGCGCACGAGGTCTGACATGCTGCCGCCCTTGAAATCCGTACGTCCGATTGAGCCGCAAAACAGTGAGTCTCCTGTAAAGATCACGTCCTCATACGGGAAATAATAGCAGCAGCCGCCCGGTGTATGCCCCGGTGTGTGAAGCACTACTATATGAAAGCCCGCAATATCAATTTCCTGCTTATCCTTCAAAAATACATCCGCATAAAAGGTCTTTGACTGCCCCATCATGTAGCTGACATTAAGCTGCGGGTCATCGAGTGTGGCTTTGTCTGCCTCATGGATATATATTTTGATGCCGTAGCGGTCTGCGAGCGGCTTTGCATCCGTGGCATGGTCAAAGTGTCCGTGTGTGAGCAGTATTGCTACTGGCTTTGCGCCTGACTCGTCCACCTTTTTGGCGAGCTGATCCGCACACGCGCCCGGGTCTATTATTATCATTTCCTTTGTCTTTATATTGGTGACAAAGTAGCAGTTGGTCTGCACCGGTCCCACTACGAAGTGGTCTATCTTCATATTTACCATATGAGTGTACTCCTTGTCTGTTATATGTTATGCTTCACGCAAGAACCACCGGGATTTAGCCGGTGGTCCTCTCTACGTCTATTACACTTTCTATCTGTCTGAGCTTCTCCACGAGAACCTTTATCTGATCCCTGCCTCTGATATTGAAAAATACCTCGATTGTAGCGATGCCCTGCTTGCTGGTCTTGGACTGGATACCACTGATATTGATTTCCTTCTCGGTAAATATCTTTGTGATATCTACGAGCAGTCCCGGCCTGTCATGACAGAATATCTTTAGGTCTGCCTGATACTCGGCACCGTTGTCCATGAGGGCTGTATCCTGCCACTCTGCTTCTATGAGTCTGTCCTTTTCTATCTTGGACAGATTGATGATATTCACACAGTCTGTCCTGTGGATGGAGATGCCTCGGCCTCTTGTGACAAAGCCCACGATTTCATCTCCCGGAACAGGATTGCAGCACTTCGAGAAATGCACAGCCACGTCATAGAGTCCGTGTACCACAATACCGCTCTTTGACTTGTGCTCGGGCTGTGTGCCTGCTGCCGTCTGCTGCTTTTCTGCAATGCTGCCAAGCACATCTGCATCTGTCACCGGCACCACATGATCCTTCTTGTACTCGTCGTACATCCTGTTAACTATCTGGCTCTCCTTGAGTCCGCCGTGGCCGACGGTTGCAAGGCATGAGTTCCAGTCGTGGAAGCCGTATTTGCGGCGTATTTTCTCCTGATACTCAGGCTTGTTTATCTCAGCAAAGTTGATGCCCTTTGCCTTGGCATAGGCTGCTATCAGATCCTTGCCGTGCTGTATATTCTCCTCCTTGAGCTCACTTCTGAACCACTGGTTGATCTTGTTCTTGGCCTGTGTGCTCTTTACGACCTTGAGCCAGTCACGGCTTGGTCCCTTGGAGTTCTGTGAGGTGATTATCTCTATCTGGTCACCGTTTTTGATGACATAGTCTATCGGCACCAGCTTGCCGTTTACCTTGGCACCGACCATCTTGTTGCCGACCGCAGAGTGTATGCTGTAGGCAAAGTCTATAGGTGTGGAGCCCTTTGGCAGGTTCTTTACATCGCCGGACGGTGTGAATGCAAATACATTGTCGGAGAATAAATTTAAATCACTCTTTAATAAAGTCATAAACTCCTTATTATCCGACATGTCCTGCTGCCACTCGAGTATCTGGCGCAGCCAGCTTAGCTTCTCCTCCTCTGTGACAGTGGTGGTAGTGGCATTGCCGTTGTTTGCTTCCTTGTACTTCCAGTGCGCTGCGATACCGTACTCAGCTGTACGATGCATCTCATAGGTACGTATCTGTATCTCAAACGGCTGTCCGCTCGGGCCTATGAGTGTCGTGTGAAGCGACTGGTACATGTTCTGCTTCGGCATGGCAATATAGTCCTTGAAACGGCCCGGTATAGGCTTATACTTCTCATGTATGATACCTAGCACTGCGTAGCAGTCCGGTATGGTATCCACCAGAATCCTGATGGCAAAGAGGTCATATATCTGGTCTATAGTCTTGTCCTGATTGACCATCTTCTTATATATACTGAAGAAATGCTTTGCCCTGCCGTATATCTCTGCCTTGATGCCGGCATCCGAAACATACTTCTTGACATCGTTTACCAGACCCTGGATGTAGGTGTCGCGCTCTGTCTTTCTTAGTGCTACCTTCTCTACCAGATCGTAATATGCATCCGGATAGAGGTACTTCATACAAAGATCCTCGAGCTCTATCTTTATCTTGCTGATACCAAGTCGCTGTGCGATAGGGCAGTAGATATCCTGTGTCTCTCTGGCGATACGCTGCTGTGCCTCCTTGGACTGGTACTTGAGTGTACGCATATTGTGCAGTCTGTCTGCCAGCTTTATGAGGATGACCCTGATATCCTTTGCCATGGCGAGAAACATCTTACGCAGATTCTCAGCCTGCATCTCAAGCCTGTCCGCATTCTTGTCCTTCGGATCCTTGGTGCTGTCTGTCAGATGCAGGTGCTTTAACTTCGTGACACCATCCACCAGATGTGCGACATCGTCTCCAAACTCCGCACGCATCTCATCCATGGTCATGATGGTGTCCTCCAGCACATCATGGAGCAGTCCTGCTGCAATTGTTTCCTTATCCAGTTCGAGCTCGGCGAGTACTATGGCAACACACAGCGGATGTATGATATAAGGCTCTCCTGACTTACGTGCCTGACCCTTATGGGCATCATAAGCTACCCTGTAGGCTTTGTCCACAAGGCTCGTGTCATCCGACGGATGATACTTTTTGATTTCCTTTTTCAGCTCATCATAAAGCTCCTCTGGGCTCGTAAAATCCTTTGTTCCCCTTATACCGCTGGTATCTGAGCGAAATTTGTCCGCTATTTTTTCTAATTCTTCTGTTGAGTAATCTGCCAATAGTCTCACCTCGATTGTAGTGTATCTTTAGTAGCCATTATATTTTATTTCTTTAAAAATTGCAATCTTATGTTGTTAGCCGATAACCATCTTTACTCCGCCATACATGCCTGCTGAGTTGCCGAGTGTGGCAAGCTTGATCTCTGTCTCGCGGCTTGCATGGAAAGCATACTCTTTATAGTACTTTGCTGCTGTATCGATGATGATGCTGCCTGCCTTTGAGAGGCCTCCGCCTACAACAAATACCTCAGGGTCCATAACGCATGCTACTGCTGCCATTGCCTTGCCGAGAAGCTTCATAGACTGCTCTACTGCCGCAATGCCCGCTGCATCTCCTGCCTTTGCCGCATCGCATACATCCTTGGCTGTGAAGCCTGCATTTAAATCAAGTTTTGTTGCCACATCCCTGTGTGCTGCAATGTATCTCTCTGCCACTCTTACGAGACCGTTTGCTGATGCATACTGCTCTAAGCAGCCCTTCTTGCCGCAGCCACAGCACTCTGACTCATCATCTACCATAGGCATATGTCCTATCTCTCCGCCTGCTCCGTTTACTCCGGCTACGATTTTGCCCTCGCGGATGATTCCTCCGCCTACGCCTGTACCGAGTGTGATCATGACTACATCCTGATGACCCTTTCCGCCACCCTGCCACATCTCACCGAGTGCAGCTACGTTGGCATCGTTTCCGGCCTTTACCTTGATACCGCCGCATAGTACTGAGAGTGACTGTGCCACGTTGAACACGCCCCAGCCGAGGTTGACACACTTCAATACTGTTCCGTCATCCTTTATAGGTCCCGGCACTCCCATGCCTACGCCCTCGATGTCACCCATCTCGATGCCGTGCTTCTCGTTATTCTCCTTGATGGATGCTGCAATATCAGGCAGGATGAGCTCGCCTGAATTCTCTGTGCGTGTAGGAATCTCCCATGTATCGACAAGCTTTCCTGTGGTCTCAAAAAAGCCTATCTTTACAGTTGTTCCACCTATATCTACTCCATATGCATATTTCTTCATTTTTTCGTCCTCCAAATCGTTAAACTATGTTTATATTTTATTGCCTAATTGCATATTTTTCAATGTTTTTCATTGTTTTTTATGTTTTTTCTATATATAGAAGCGTTTATATCATCATCCATATGCCTGCTATTTGTAAATCCAAGCTTTTTGGCAAGGCGCACCGATGCCGTATTTCTCTCGTCTATCCGGCAGTAAAGCTCTTCAAAGTCTGTGTTTTCGCGCGCGTAGTCTATGATGAAGCGGCATACCTCCGTGGCATAGCCTTGGTTCCATAATTCCGGTGCTATCATATAGCCCAGTTCATCATGCTCAAGCCCTGCCCTGCCTATCAGCTTCCCTGTTTCCCTGGAAAATACAAGCCACATACCATACTCGTAAAAGCCATACATGTTCTCTATATATGCTTTCTGGTATTCAAGCTCTGTCTCGTAGTCGTAAAGCGGCTCTACAAAGTCTGTCATGCCGGGCTTGTCATAGAGCTCATAGAGCGCAGGAAGGTCTGACAGGGACAGCTCACGTATCAGACATCTGTCTGTCTCGCCGATGTCCCACGGGATGTGATTATACCGCCTGCGCACCCGCTCAAGATACTCAATATCAAGCTCCGCAAGGCTCTCGACTGCATAGCGCGTGCCGCACTGCGGTTCTCCTACTGATGCTATGCCGAGTGAGTCGGCTATTTGCTTCTGCTGCCTGTTTGATACTATCCAGATGTAGTCGGCGGGAGCTTTCGGTATTCTTAGATTTCCCGTATTAGCTTTCGCGGTGTTATCTGCAGATTCTTGTATCGTTGTTTTTTGGAAGTCATTAATTGATTCATCAGCCGGTAGCGCAACATACAGTTTTTCTTGCAGCTCTTCTGACATAGATGCCTTGCCTGCCACACTTCTCCACTGCAGCTTGAATATCTCGTCATGATAGTAAAAAGAGGCAAGTTTTGCGCTTGCCTCATCAATAATTATTATCATTAAACTGTCTCCGGCTCCGGATAGTCCACTCCGAAGGTCTCAACTGTAACTTTCTTCATGACCTGAGCCTCAAGTGGTTTGTCCATGTAGTCTGTGCGTACCTCTGCGATCTTGTTTACCACATCCATGCCCTCGATTACCTTACCGAATGCCGCATACTCACCGTCGAGATGTGGTGCATCCTGATGCATGATGAAGAACTGGCTGCCTGCTGAATCAGGTATCATTGTACGTGCCATTGAAAGTACACCGGCTGTGTGCTTTAAGTCATTTTTGAAGCCGTTGTGTGTGAACTCGCCCTTGATTTCATAGCCTGGGCCGCCTGTACCGTTTCCGTCAGGATCTCCGCCCTGGAGCATGAAGCCCTTGATTACACGGTGGAAGCATACTCCGTCATAGAAGTTGTGATTAATTAAGCTGATAAAGTTGTTTACTGTGTTTGGTGCGATTTCCGGATAAAGCTCCGCCTTGATTACATCGCCGTTTTCCATTGTGATTGTTACGATTGGATTCTGTGCCATTATTTTTCTCTCTTTCTTTTATAATATTATGAGGCTTGGAGAATATCCATTCCTCGCAATAATTAAATATCGAATTAATTTCTACCCGATTGATCTTACCTGATTTTACTTACTCAGAGCCTCTACCACCTTAGGAAACTCCATGAAGTGCGATGCCTTCACCAGTATGGTGTCGCCCTCCTTCACATATGAAAGAAGCTCCTGTGTCATGGTCTCCCTATCCTCGAAATAGTGGATGTCTACATCGGACGATTTCTCCGCTGCTCCGGCTGCATATTCCTTTGCAAGCTCTCCTGCGGCAAAAAGTGTATGGATATGATTCTCTCCAACTGCTTCGCCTACCTCATGGTGCAGCTTTTTCTCATCGCTTCCAAGCTCGCCCATGTCGCCAAGCACTGCTATTGTCCTGCCCTTTGCATGTGAAAGCACCTCGATAGAGGATTTCATGGATACAGGGTTTGCATTGTAGCAGTCATCTATTACTGTCATGCCGTGTGTTTTGATAAAATTTGTACGGCCTGCGATTGTCTCTGCTTTCTCGATTCCTGACTTTATCTCAGCTATTGTGAGGCCAAGCTGCAATCCGACAGCTGCCGCCGCCATGGCATTGTATACATTGTGCTCACCCGGGATGTGGATTTGTGCATCAAACTCACCCTCCGGGGTGACAAAATGAGCCTTCATGCCGTCGAAGCCCATGTTTTCAATATTTGTGGTATATACTGATTTATGAACGCCTGAAGCTGATTCCTTGCCATAGTATATGGCAGGCTTTCCATTTACCGTCTGCACTGTGGCCAGCTTATCGTCATCTGCATTCAGCACTGCGACCGCATCCGGCATCATATGCTCAAAGCACTCTGTCTTTGCTTTAAGCACACCATCCCTGTCGCCCAAAAACTCCAGATGGCAGTAGCCGATATTGGTGATGACCATGACATCAGGGCAAGACATAGTAGAAAGTCTGTGCATCTCGCCAAAATCAGATATGCCCATCTCGAGCACCGCTACCTGATGGCTTTCCCTGATTCCGAAAATGGTGAGTGGCAGGCCTATCTCGTTGTTGAAATTGCCTGCGGTCTTGTGGACGCTGTATTTCTGCTCAAGAACTGACGATATCATCTCCTTGGTGCTGGTCTTACCGACACTTCCGGTGATACCCACCACCTTGATATCAAGGCTTTTTCTGTAAAATGCCGCGAGCTTTTTCATGGCATCGGTGGTTGATTCAACAAGCACATATGGGCCTGCCGGATCCGTCAGCTCATGCTCAGAGAGCACAATTGCCGCCCCCTGCTCAAACACAGCCGGAATGAATTTGTGTCCGTCCACCCTTTCTCCCTTTATCGGGATAAAAAGATAGCCCTCCTTCACCTGTCTGCTGTCTATGACTGTGCCTGTGATTGTCGTATCAAGCAGTGTCTCATCGCCTATGTATGTGCCCTCGCAGGCCTTTGCGATATTTGCAAATGTAAGATTCTTCATGTACTTATCCGACATGCTACACCTCATATTTTTTCAAAGATATGTCAATCAGATGCTCACAGAGCTGATTAAAGCTCATACCGATAACCGCTGCCTCCTGTGGCAGAAGACTGGTCGGAGTCATGCCCGGCAGTGTGTTTGCCTCGAGGCAGAACATCTCATTTTTGTCGTTGAGCAAAAAGTCTGAGCGTGAATATGTGTCAAGCCCGATAACGCGCGCAACCTCCTCGGCATAGTGCTGCATATCCTTTGTCACCTGCTCAGGAAGCTCGGCCGGACATGTCTCTACTGTACTGCCCGCCTTGTATTTGTTCTTATAATCGTAGAAGCCCTCCTTCGGTGCAATCTCTATAATAGGAAGAGCCTTGCCCTCGATAACGCCGACAGAGAACTCCCTGCCCTGTACAAATTCCTCGATAACCAGCTCATTTTCCCACTTGAAGGCATCGTCAAGTGCCGCCTTGAACTCTGCCGCATCCCTAACGATAGTGACACCGATGCTTGAACCGCCGCAGCATGGCTTTACAACGCATGGAAGTGTCAGGTCAAGCTTTGTGATATCGTCCTGTCTGGTCGCTCTTGTCATGGAAATACCCTTTGGAGTAGGGATTCCGTTTGCAAGGAAGAACTGCTTTGATGTCTCCTTGTTCATGGCGATGGCTGAGCTTAAATAATCGCTGCCTGTATATTTGACACCGAAGAGGTCAAATGCTGCCTGTATCTTTCCGTTCTCTCCGTTTTCTCCGTGGAGTGCCATGAAAACAATGTCCGCCATCTGACACATTTTGATGACATTTGGTCCGAAGAAACAAGGTGACTGGTCCTTTCTGGAAGCCTTTACCTTTGCGAGGTCAGGTGCCTCTGTCGGAATATCACTGACCTGCACGCTTATCTCGTCCGCGCGGTCAAATATACCTGTCAGGTCCTCCTCCCTGTCACTATATCCCATAAATACATCCAATAATATAACTTTGTGGCCGTTCTCTTTGAGTGCCTTAGCTACCATGCTTCCTGTCTTGAAGGAAACATCTCTCTCTGTGCTGAGCCCTCCGGCAAGTACTACGATGTTCATTTTTGTCCTCTTTTCTTTGATTGAATTATCATGCTTTGGCTTAATTAAACACAATGCAATGCTTCTTTTTTAAAGCTATGAGTAATCAACATAATTTTTCCAAAATTATAACACCATTTGTGCAAAAAAGAAAGACCGGTTGCCCGGTCAAAAAAGAAATTCTCATCTTATTTTAAACTGTGTTAACTTCCAGCAGCTGTATCATTCTCATAAATACCATCCGCCCGTGCAAATCATCCTGTGAAAGTGATTCTCCGTACTTCAATACTAATAATCGGCACTGATAAAAATTCAGCTCAGGATTGCCAAAAAGCAAAATCCGCAAGGCTGCATTTTCCAGGTAATTGTGTATATTTCCCACCTCAATAAATATATCTACGATATCATCGAGGTTAATAAGTCCTTTCTGTTCATAGTACATTGTTCTCAAATATTTGTTCCCCTCCATCAACTATATTTTTCATAGAACTTCTTTTTGTCTTTCTTTCGAAATTTTTTTCGTTTTTTACGAAATTTTTCTCTTTGTTTTTGTTGGTGGGTTAATTTTTCCATATAATATATCAATATTCTAGGCGCGTTATGTGCTGGTATTTTGAAGATTTCTATTAGAATTTTTAATATTGATAGGTGATTAGCAGTTTTCGACAAAATACGACATGGTTTTTGGTTTAATTTAGTTGGTTTTTGGTTTATATTGCGCTTTTCTCATAAGAATTTTTGGAATGATAAATTTGTACTATATTTTGAGGTATTTCTTCTAATTATTTCATTTTTTTTAAATTTAATCCAAATCATCTTGAAAGTAGAACAAATATTCGGTATAATTGTTATAGGTGCTACCACACGTAGACGTGTAGATGGCGGTTCGCTTTTTGCGGGGAGTCTATAGCTCCGTTTACATAGATATGCTCTCATTTGGTCTTGGATATGCGATTGGTTCCAATGGCAGTAAGACCACAAAAAAATAACCGCCCCAGCCTGGAAACTGAACGGTTATTTTAACTAAGTAAATGATCAGGCGAACCGTTGTTATAGGTAGCACCTTTTTGTTATCTATATTGTAACATTCATTTCTAATCATGTCAAAATTATTTTCAAAGAAATTTTATATAAATGGTTAATATAAAAACCGGCAGCCAACGGCTGCCGATTTTCGATGAAAGAAAAGTTAAATTATGATGAAAAATAAGAGTCTAACATTCCGGTTCGATAAGTCCGTATGTATTTCCTTTTCTCTTGTAGACTACATTTACTTCGTCATTCTCTGCATTTCTGAATACGAAGAAATCGTGGCCTGAGAGCTCCATCTGGATGCATGCATCCTCAGGATACATAGGTTTCATACCAAATCTCTTGGTACGGACAATCTTGATTTCCTCGTCCTCTGCATCGTCTGCCTCCACGAAATCATCCTGGAATATCGCCGGTGCATACTTCTTTGCGGAAATCTTGGTTCTGTATTTGCGAAGCTGTCTCTCGATTACTTCCTCTACTAGGTCAATTGATACGTACATATCACTGCTGACCTGCTCTGAACGGATAACATGTCCCTTTGCCGGGATAGTAACCTCGATTTTTTGTCTATCCTTTTCTACGCTGAGTGTAACGTATACGTCTGTGTCCGGTTTAAAAAACTTCTCCAGCTTTGACAGCTTCTCCTCTACTGCCTGCTTAAGCCCCTCTGTTAATTCGATGTTTCTTCCTGAAATTGTTATTCTCATGATGTCCAACCCCTTTATCGTTTATTTGATACGTTGTCTGTATCATGTAAATATTATACCATAAATTTCTTTTTCATCAATCATTTTTATGCATTTTATATAAAAAATCAAGATTTTATTTATGATTCGACGCGAAATCACTTGATTTCGCTATAATTAGGAATTTCATTAAAATAAAAAACATCAAGTCAGATGATTTTTTATACACTACCCAAGCGCCTCAAGCTGAGAGGAAAGCTCCTCCCACGCCTCCATATCTATAAGGATTTCTTCCTCGAGAGCGTCTATTTCGTTCTGGATTTCCGTGAGCTTTGAGTAGCTTGACTGATACTCCGGCTTCATAAGCTCGTCCTTGAGCTCATCGAGCTTTGCTTCCTTGACCGCCAGGTCCTCCTCGGCCTTTTTGACCTTTTTTTGTATCTTTGAGCGCTCCTTGCCCGGGTTGTAGTATGCCTTGCCGGTTGATGAGACAGCCATGCCGCCTGTCGCGTTATTTGCATTGGTGCTTTCGCCCACATTACCTGCTGAAGCGGTTTGTGACGTGCTCCGGTTTGCATCACTGCCTGTCTGACTGCCGCCGGTCTGACTGCTGCCGTTCTGGCTTATCGCGCCGCCAAATATCGCATTGCCTCTGTATACATTTTTGCTCTCCGAAGCCTCCCTGTCGAGCTTTTCCTGATACTGCTCATAGCCAAACTGATAGAGATTGGTCGTGCCATCCTCGAACACAAGCAGCTGTGTGGCTACCTTTTTCACAAAATATCTGTCGTGTGATACAAAAATCAGTGTGCCCTTGTAGTCCTTAAGCATGCTCTCCAGCGTTTCCTTGCCTACGATATCCATATGGTTAGTTGGCTCATCGAGCACGAGCACGTTCGGTCTGGTCTTTAAAATCTTACAAAGCGCCAGTCTGACCTTTTCTCCTCCGGAGAGCATATTTACGTTCTTGAACACGTCCTCCCCTGAAAAAAGGAAGGCTCCGAGTGCATTTCTGGCCTCGGTTTCTGTAAGATTCGGATACTCATCCCAGAAATCATCGAGCACAGTCTTGTTGCTTGTATACATGGCCATCTGCTGGTCGAAATATCCTATCTGCACATTGGTTCCAAAGCGGTACTCGCCTGAAAGTGCAGGGATCTTACCCACGATAGTCTTTAAAAATGTCGATTTTCCAAGTCCGTTTCCGCCGAGTATGCCAAGCTTTTCGCCTCTTTTCAAATCAAGCGACACTACGGAGAGCGGATGGTCATAGCCGATTGCAAGCTCTGATGTATAAAGCACATCATTTCCGGTCTCCTTTTCGGGCTGGAAATTTGCATGGAATGTCTTGTTGTCGTACTTGTCCGGTGCCTCGATAATCACCATGCGGTCGATAGCCTTCTGCTTTGACTGCGCCATGGCTGTCTTGGTCGGCTTGCCCTTGAAGCGCGTAACCATACGCTGCAAACGTTCTATCTCCTTCTGCTGGGCGATGTGATCCTTCATCTGCTTGTCGTAGTTTTCCTTTTTGCGGGCGATAAAATTGGTATAATTGCCCGGATAGCGCCTTGCTGTGCCGTACTCGATCTCGTATACCACATCTACCACATTGTCGAGAAACATACGGTCATGGGATACGACAACCACTGCCTTCGGGTACGACTTCAGATAGCCCTCAAGCCACTCAATCGTCGTGACATCGAGGTGGTTGGTCGGCTCGTCCAAAAGCAGTATGTCAGGCTTTGACAAAAGCAGCTTTATGAATGCTATCTTGGTCTGCTGTCCTCCGGAAAAGTCACGGATTGGCTTTTTGCGCTCATCATCTGAGAAGCCGAACTTGCGGATCATGACCTCATATTCCTTCTCATAATAGTAGCCGCCATCGTCCTTGAAGGCCTCCTCCATCGCGGTATATCTGGCTACCTTTTCATCGGAATAATCATGCTCGAGCTCTGCCGCCGCGCGCGCAAGCTCTGCCTTTCGCTCGTCCATTTTCACGAAGCATTTGCGCACCTCCTGCTCGAGTGTCACATCAGGATCATCAAACGCAATCTGCTTCAGATACCCTATCTCCGGGTTTCCTGCCTTTGCAATAAAGGCGCTCTCATCGCTGTCGAGCTTTTCCATCTCAACCTCGCCTGAAATGAGCTTTAAAAGTGTTGTCTTGCCACAGCCGTTTCTGCCGACTATCGCTATCTTTTCTGTGTTTCTGATTTCAAAATCTATACTATGCAAAATGACGTCGTCGCCAAATGCGACAGCGCCATTACTTATCTGGTAGAGCATATACTATCCTTTCATGCTTATGCCTGCTGCTTAATTGTTAGCCATAATGTAGTTGACAAACTGTGTTGCAGTACGTCCTGAAATACCACCGTGGCTGAGCTCCCACTTGTTTGCCTCCCTGCACAGCTCCTCGTCTGAAAGTGTGCAGCCGCTCTTTCTTGCAAGCTCTGTTACGATGTTGAAGAACTCCTTCTGCGATGGCTTTGAGTAGCTGATCGTCACACCAAAACGGTTTACAAGTGACAGCTTCTCCTCAACCGTATCTGAGTGGTGCTTGTCATTGCTGTTGTCCTGGTCATTACGGTCATTCCATGTCTCCTTTATCAGGTGACGGCGGTTAGAGGTTGCATAAATCAGTATGTTGTCAGGCTTTGTCTCCACACCACCCTCGATAACTGCCTTTAGGAACTTGTACTCAATCTCATGCTCCTCGAATGAGAGGTCATCCATATATATGATAAATCTGTAATTTCTGTTTTTGATTGCTGCGATAATCTTTGACAGATATTTAAACTGATGCTTGTATATCTCAATCATGCGCAGTCCGTCATCATAATACTGATTGACAATGGCCTTGATGCTTGTTGATTTTCCGGTTCCGCTGTCTCCGAAAAGCAGCACATTGTTGGCCTTTTTGCCCTGTACAAACGCTTCTGTATTGTCTGTGAGCTTTTTCTTCTGGATTTCATAGCCGATCAGGTCATCGAGCATGACCGCATCCATATTGTTGATTGGCATGAAGGAGAAGCCACCGTCCAGATGCTCCTCAATCCTGAATGCCTTGTTGAGACCAAACATGCCGACTCCGTATGCCTTGTAAAAGCCTGTTACCACATCAAAGAACTCCTGCTCGTCCTTAGCTGCCTCAAGCTTCTTGCTCAGTGCCCTTACCTTCTCGCTGACATTGTGATTGTACATAAGGTCCTTTTTCACAATGGCCTTATAATTGCTGATCTGTGTGAAGCAGTCGATTCCGAGTGCTGACTCGATTGGCTTGAAATCATAGTCGAAAAGCTTCTTAAAAATCCTGAAATCGTTTGCCACAAGCCCGTTTACGCTGCCATCGCTGGCTCCGACCTTCTCACAGGTGATGGAAAACGGATTCTCACTCATCATAAGGAAGAAAGTGAGATAGTTGTGCCACAGATTGTCATCAAAACCATAGTCTGTCGCTACCTTTAGGATTCTCTTGACCTGTGTATTGATGTCGCGCACAAGCTCTGTCTTGTTGTACTCGCCCACCTCAAACTGCTCAAAGAGCTGGCCCAATTTATAAAGTATCTCGTCCTGAGATAAATCTCCATACATAAGTAATTTTGATATTTCCTGATACATGGCTGTTCCTCCTGGTTTTGCCTTGTTTTCACTGCTAACATATGATTATAAACACTGCGCCACGATTTTGCAAGAGCTTGTGTGCTTACGTCCCGCCCTGCATGCAAAAAGGCGGAGCTAAAACTCCACCTTTATTGTTGTGCCACGCCCCACCTCGCTGTCGAGCGTAAGCCCTGCATCATGCAGCTCCACTATATGCTTTACTATCGCAAGCCCAAGGCCTGTGCCGCCGGTCTCCTTCGAGCGGCTCTTGTCCACTCTGTAGAAGCGCTCAAAGACGCGCTCCTGCTGGTCCTTTGGGATGCCTATGCCGTTGTCCTCGACCGTGAGAACTGTCTTGCCACCGAGCTTATGTACCGTCACATTTACGGTGCCGCCCTCATTGTTGTAGCGGATAGCATTCTGGCAGAGATTCTCAACGAGCTCCGTGAGAAGCTGCCTGTTGCCTCGTACCATACAGTCAGTGCCGTCAAAATTGAGTGCTACTTTTCTCTGCTCGGCATTCACCTGTAGATTTTCCATGCAGTCCTTGACCAGCCCGTACAGATCAAGCTGTTCAAAGCCCTGCTGCGCCTCGCTGGAATCAAGCTCCGAGAGCTTTATGATATCATTGATCAAGGAAAGCAGGCGCTGTGCATTTCTTCTGATTTCAGTGGCAAAATGAATCTGCTGCTCCTTTTCGACCATGCCGTTTTCTATGAGCTCTGCGTAGCCGGAGATGGCTGTGAGCGGAGTCTTTAGCTCGTGTGACACATTGGCTGTGAAGTCCTGTCTGCTCTTTGCCGCGGCAAGCACGCCCTCATGCTGTATCCTTATCGCATTCATGAACGGCACGAGCTCCTTGTACTCTGTCTTTTTCTGAATGACAGAGGCCTGCTCCAGGTTGCCTGCGAGTGTCTCGATTGGCTTCATGAGCTTTCTTGTCAGGCTCTTTGCAAGTACCACACATATTCCTACTATGATAACCGTCACTATAAGCATGGCAGGTATGCTGCTTGCAAACATGTTCCAGATACTTCTTGCTGCAATAGAAACACGCAGTACCGTCCCATCATTGAGTTTTATGGCATGATAGAAGGTATTGCTGTTCATGGTGGCTGATGTTCTCACGCTGTCTCCCGTACCTTTATCAAATGCTGATTCAACTTCCGGTCTATCGCCATGATTTTCAAGTTTTTTCACATCATTTTGATTGTCATACAGCACTGTGCCGTCCTTGTCAATCCAGGTGACACGAATACCCTCCACGTCAATCTGCGGGATTTCATTTATATCCTGTTTTAGTATTCCGGTGCTTTCTATTGTCTCTGCCATGACCTGCAGGTCTTCCTTTACCTGTTTCTGAAAGAGATAATAGTTGATTACTGTCATGGAAACCATAGTGGCAACTGCTACAAAAAGTGCTGTTGCTACCAGATAATAATTAATCTTTTTTTTCATGCTGTACGCTCCGCTTATGTATATTAGAAATCATTATAACAGCTATTATTCTATAACATAGCCCACATTTCTGACTGTCTTTATCCTGCTGCCATAGTCACCCAGCTTGTGGCGGAGTGTCTTTATGTGCATGTCCACTGTACGTGTCTCGCCCTCAAAGTCAGTATCCCAGACGCTTCTCATGATGACCTCCCTTGTCATGACTATGCCCTGACTGCCCATCAGAAGCCTTAAAAGCTCGTACTCCTTGTATGTAAGGTCAACCGGCTCATTGTTCACTGTAACCACATGGCGCTCATGGTCGATTACCAGATCATCCAGCTTTAAAAGCTTCGGCTCCTCCTTCGCTGTTCTCCTGAGCAGTGCCTTTACTCTTGTGATAAGCTCCATGATTGAGAAAGGCTTTTTGATGTAATCGTCTGCGCCTCCGTCAAGCCCTTTTATCATATCCATCTCTGTGGTCTTGGCTGTGACCATTATAATAGGAATATCCTGTGTGGCCGGACGTTTTCTGAGCTTTCTCACGATATCGTAGCCACTCTCATCCGGAAGCATCACATCAAGCAGTATGAGGTCCGGTACGAGTTCATCCAGCTTCTTGTAAAATTCCTTTGCGTTTTCAAATGCACTGACGATGTAATTACTGTTTTTTAAAGCAATAGTCTCTATCTCACGTATGCTCTCATCGTCCTCTACAATATAAATAAGTGCCATAGCTTTCTCCATTTCAAAAAATCTTATGTAAAATTTTTACCTGCTTTTTACTTTCGATTATACATTACTAATGTAAAACAGACGATGGTTTTATGTAAAATTTATGTAAAATCCATCGTCTGTATAAATTTCATGATTAAAGGGTAAAAAGGTATCATCGATGCATGCTTGCATGCAATTCGATGTATACCTTTCATTTGTGTATGATAATTAAATCATGATTTGCGAACCTTGTCATCAAGCGCAAACTCAACCCACTCAGCAATATTTGTCGCATGGTCTCCGATACGCTCGAAGTATTTTGCAACCATGAGAAGATCCTCTGCCTGCTCACCATCCTCCGGATGCTCCCTGATGAAATCAATAAGCTCAGCCTTTACCTTATCAAAAAGCTCATCAACCACATCATCCTGCTTCATCACTACGTGAGCCTTGTCATTGTTCTTCTCGACATATGCCTCGATTGCCCTGATAAGCATAAGCATTGTCTCTGAAGCCATGCTTTTGACATGCTCTATATTGACCCTGTATGGCTTGTCACTGCTCATCAAAATGGTCATCTCGCTGATATCGGCTGCGTGGTCTCCTATACGCTCCATATCAGTAACCATCTTCATCGCTGCAGAAATTGTTCTAAGGTCTCTTGCTACAGGCTGCTGCTGCATGAGCAGATTAAAGCACAGGCTCTCTATCTTTTTCTGCTCTCTGTCTATCTCTGAATCGCCCTCCATGATGGCTTTGGCACTATCGGCATCCTGATGTATAAATGCCTCGATCGCTTTCTGGATTGACTCCTCAATCATGCTTCCCATGTGCATCATTTCTTCATTCAGCTTCTTAAGCTGCTCGTCGAATTTCGATCTCATTAACCAAACCTCCCTGTGATGTAATCCTCTGTTCTCTTGTCCTGTGGATATGAGAAAATTGTCTTTGTGTCACCAAACTCAACCATATCCCCCACAAGGAAGAAGGCTGTATCGTCTGACACACGCACTGCCTGCTGCATATTATGTGTTACAACCACAACTGTGTACTTTTTCTTTAAATCCTCCATGAGCTCCTCTATCTTTGAAGTAGAGATAGGGTCAAGCGCTGATGTTGGCTCATCCATCAAAAGCACCTCTGGCTGTACGGCAAGCGCTCTCGCAATACACAGTCTCTGCTGCTGTCCACCCGAAAGTCCCATAGCTGATTTCTTTAATCTATCTTTAACTTCATTGAATATCGCAGCACCCTGAAGACTTTCCTCAACTATCTGGTCGAGTGCCTTTTTATCCTTGATGCCATGCACTCTCGGGCCATATGCGATATTGTCATATATGCTCATCGGGAACGGATTTGGCTGCTGGAAAACCATGCCGACCTTTTTGCGAAGTACGGTTGTATCGACTGATGGTGCATATATATTCTCACCATCTATCTCTATGCTTCCCTCGATTCTGACGTTGTCAACCAGATCATTCATTCTGTTGATACACTTTAAAAATGTAGACTTACCACATCCTGACGGTCCGATCAGCGCTGTCACGCTGTTTTCTTTTATGTCCATATTGACACCATGCAGTGCATGATTCTGGCCATAATACAGATTCAGGTCGCGAACCTGAATTTTGATTTTTTTCTCCATTTGTATCTCCTGCAACATGTAATAAATTTCTTGTCTTCGAGAATACATTATATGGATGCTTTGTAAAATGCTCTATCAGATGTATGTAAAATCTATGTCAAATTTATGGTCTCTTTAATAATCAGAAGCTCATCCATTATCCTGTCTGCATCAATATTGGAGTAATTGATAATAAACTGATGCCTGTCCTCCTTTGGCTTACTCAGGTTGAAATGGGTAATCGCCTGAAGCTTTATACCTTTTTTCAATAGCAGCTCTTCAACTGTTTTGTCCGGAAGGTTTGTGGCAAACTGTATGATAAAATGCAATCCGGAGTCATTTTCTATTACCCTGCATTCCTTTTCGGGGAAGCAGCCTTTTATGGACGAAAGCACGCTCTGGCGCTTTCTGCCGTAGTGCAGTCTCATCCTGTTTATGTGCTTTTCAAAATAGCCCTCGCTGATAAATCGTGCCAGCGTGTACTGCTCGAAGGTGGATACCGTACATGAGTAAAATGAAAGCCTCCTGTAAAACTCATTTGCCAGATGCTCCGGCAGCACCATGTAGCTGATTCGGATGGTGGATGTGAGAGATTTTGAAAATGTATTTATATAGATGACCTTTTCACACGCATCTATCGAAAGGATGGGCGGTATCGGGTGTCCGTTCATGCGAAACTCACTGTCGTAATCATCCTCTATGATGTATCTGTCGTTGCTCTCGTTGGCCCATGCCAAAAGCTCATAGCGGCGGTTCACAGGCATCGTGATTCCTGTCGGGAAATGGTGTGTCGGGCTGATATGTGCTATCTGCGCGTTCGCTTTCTTTATAAGCTCCACGCTGATACCCTGCTCATCCATCTGCACCGGCAGGCATTTTGCATTGTTGCACTCGTATATCTGGCTGATTTTCTTATAGCCCGGATCCTCCACGCAGTATACCTTGTCCGTACCCAAAAGCTTCACAAGCAGTCCGTACAGATACTCTGTTCCCGCTCCGACTATTATCTGGTCCGGGTCCACATTCATACCGCGAAACGACGACAGATGGCTTGCTATCGCTTCACGAAGCTCCCTCACTCCGCCACACGGCGACACCGACAAAAGCTCCTGCTCCCTAAGGGAAATCGTCTCTCGCATGAGCTTTGCCCATATGGAAAACGGAAAGTTACCCGAGTCTGTCCTGTTTGATGAGAAGTCAAATATGCTTTCATCCTGCTCAGGTGGCAGCTTTATGCTAAGCTCCTTCTGCACCGGTGCCTTGATTACCCTGATATCTGACACATCGGCTATGAAATAGCCCTTCTTTGGCCTTGCAAACATATAGCCCTCGCCTATCAACTGGTCATATGCATTTTCAACCGTAATGGTACTAACCCCCAGATTCTTGGCGAGGGTACGTTTTGATGGCATTTTCTCCCCGGAGCTTAATTTTCCCTGTGATATATCGTTTTTGATGCACTCATAAAGGCATTTGTAGAGTGGTCCGTCTGTTTTTGTGAGGTCGTAGGTCAGCATTTGATTCACCGCTTTCTGGCATTTATATTTTCCTTATTTTGAATATTTTAATATTACCAGATGTGGCGTATTATTGCAACCATGATATGTGGCCGGTGTGAACAAATGCAGCCCGGCGGCGCAGGCGGCGAGTAAACATATTTGCTCACGCCTGACTACTTTCGTCATATAAATTGACATAAAAGCAATATAAAAATAAAAGGAGATTTAACAAATGGAAAACAATAAGAATACTCAATACGAACTCAATAAAGGACTTGCACAGATGCTAAAGGGCGGTGTCATCATGGATGTCACGACTCCGGAGCAGGCCAGGATTGCCGAGGCTGCCGGTGCATGTGCTGTCATGGCGCTTGAGAGAATCCCTGCTGATATCAGAGCCGCAGGCGGTGTTTCAAGAATGAGCGATCCTAAGATGATTAAGGGCATTCAGGAGGCTGTCAGCATCCCCGTCATGGCAAAGTGCCGTATCGGTCACTTCGTGGAGGCGCAGGTGCTCGAGGCTATCGAGATTGACTACATTGATGAGTCTGAGGTGCTTTCACCTGCTGATGATGTGTACCATATCAACAAGAGAGATTTCAAGGTGCCTTTCGTATGTGGTGCAAGAGATCTCGGTGAGGCTCTCCGCCGTATCAACGAGGGAGCTTCCATGATCCGTACAAAGGGTGAGCCCGGTACAGGTGATATCGTGCAGGCTGTCAGACATATGAGAAAGATGAATTCTGAGATTGCTAAGCTAACTTCCATGCGTGAGGATGAGCTTTTCGAGGCAGCTAAAAATCTTCAGGTGCCTTTCGAGCTGGTCAAGTTTGTTCACGATAACGGCAAGCTTCCGGTTGTAAACTTTGCGGCAGGCGGTGTGGCTACTCCGGCTGATGCGGCTCTTATGATGCAGCTCGGTGCTGAGGGTGTGTTCGTCGGTTCAGGTATCTTCAAATCAGGCGATCCTGCCAAGAGAGCTGCCGCTATCGTAAAAGCTGTGACAAACTTTACTGATGCAAAGCTCATCGCAGAGCTTTCTGAGGATCTCGGTGAGGCTATGGTCGGAATCAACGAGAGCGAGATTAAAATCATCATGGAAGAAAGAGGCAAATAAAATGAAATCAGGACTTAAGATTGGTGTTTTAGCTGTTCAGGGAGCGTTTATTGAGCACAAGCGCATGCTTGAATCTCTTGGGTGCGAATGTGTAGAGCTGCGCCAAAAATCAGATATCTGTGACTTAGACGGACTCGTGCTGCCTGGAGGCGAGAGCACTGTGCAAGGCAAGCTGCTCCGTGAGCTTGATATGTTTGATGAGCTTAAGGAAAGAATCGCAAACGGACTTCCGGTGCTTGCAACCTGCGCCGGTCTTATCCTTTTAGCTTCACATATCAGCAACGATGACAACGTATATTTCGGCACTTTGCCTGTCACTGTTAAAAGAAATGCCTACGGCAGACAGCTCGGAAGCTTCGAGGCCACAGCAAGGTTTGACAATAGCTTTGACTTTACCATGACATTTATCAGGGCTCCTTACGTGGAAGCTATTGACGACTCCGCCAAAAATGATGTACATGTGCTCGCCGAGTATGACGGCAAAATTGTCGGTGTGCAGTATAAGAACCAGATTGGGCTGGCTTTTCATCCGGAGCTTGATGATGATACACGGATTCATGAGAGGTTTTTGGAGATGATATGATTATTCAGGAATGTTATTATAATTTGTAATAGCATTCCTTCTTGTTTTCTATTTATATTTTTATTGCCATATCATTTTCATCATTTATAATTATATATCATGTGTTTCAACACTATTATCCGGAGGGGTTATGAAAATTTTAATTAGTAGGGAACAATAATTACACTCACACAGACTTATTGAGGGATATAGAAGGATTGGACATGATACAGCATAATCATTCATTAATTATAATCAAAAACAGTGCCCCCGGCATAAAAACAAAATATCTTACATATTATGATGAAAGATGGGACTGTAAGCTGTTTCCCAATTTAAAAACCGCAGATAAAGACAATGAAGCCTTTATCATCAGTAATTTATCAAATGACTTAGGTATACCCAAAAAAGAAATTAAATGCAAATATATATCATCCAGAGTACAGGAAAAATATTCTGTAAGCCATAACGAAAACAGAGTGTATAACCATAGACTGTACGAAGTAGAATTTATCAATATACCTAAGATAATGAATGAAAATGACTTTTCTATTAAATCCCGACACTATTATTGGATGACAATTAGTGAAATGGAAAAAGACGATAATATAATGAAAAAGAATATGGAAGTAGTTGATTTTGTAAAAGAATGCGAAAAATAATTTTTTAAGCCGGGGCATCTGCCCCGGCTTTTATTGTTTCTTATGTCTTATAAGTTCAATATATAATATGATTAGACGGTCAATAGGTATCATAATATTGTTTTAAAAAGCCTAAAACTCCAGAGTCACCTTAAAAAGATCGCCATCCACAGTCAGCTCCAAAGTACCATTCATAAGCTTCATAAGGCTTTCTGCAATAGACAGTCCCAGTCCGCTACCCTCGGTATTTCGTGAGCTGTCTCCTCTGACAAAACGCTCCTTAAGCTCATCGCTTGAAATATTAAGCGGTGTAGCTGATACATTCTTGAAGGTTATGATGGCTCCGCTGTCCTTTGGAATGATGTCAATGTACACTCTCGTGCCCGGCTGGGCGTATTTGTTGATGTTGTTCATCAGATTATCAAACACTCTCCACAGATGTCGTCCATCTGCCTGAATCATAACAGGCGTAACGTCATTTTTAATAATTAAGTCAAGATTATTTTTCTCGAATTTTTCTTTGTATTCTCCAGCTACCTGTGACAGCATAACAGCCGCATCCAGTTCCTCCAGTTCTACATTTATGCTGCCGGTAGATGCCTTTGAAGCCTCAAGTAAATCCTGAATTAATTTTTTCAGACGTGATGACTGTCTGTCGAGAACGTCAAGATATTCGCGTACCTTCTCGTTATCTATGTCCTCCTTCTGCAACAGGTCCACATAATTGATAATCGAGGTGAGCGGTGTCTTGATATCATGCGACACATTTGTGATGAGCTCCGTCCTGAAGCGCTCGCTCTTCATTTTTTCAGAGACCGCGGCCTCTATTCCATTGCTCACATTGTTCAAATCCTCGCCATGCTTTCTGAAAAACAGCATGAGTCTTGACGTATCAACCGGCTGTGAAAAATCACCGTTTGCTATAGCCTTTGCGGCGCATCTTATCCTGTCATACTGCATGATAAATGTGATAAGCAGCACAAGCTCTATAAGCTTTACAATGAAGCCAAAGCCTATAAGCTCAAGCAGACATAAAAGGCCAAATGCCAGCATACTGATCAAAAACAGCGGTACATTTCTTTCTATCCATGAAAAGCCGTATCTGATTGGAGCAAATACCATCCTGCATAGCTTTTTGACAGGCTTTAAGAAAAATCTGACAACATAGTAGCACAATGTATGCTTCCAGAACTCATGTGCCCTGATTCTTACGTATGTTGTCAGGATTGCTTCAAGCGAAACCATGGTTGCCGCCAGACAAATGAGTGCCACCACCGGAAGCTGCTTTATAAGTAAAAATCCTGCCGGAAACACCATAAAATCTGCTAGCATTGTCACACCGAGCATCACCTCATACGGCAGCCTGTCATATAATCGTAATTTAATTTCCTCTGACTCTGCACGTTTTCCGGCAACTGTCAGCAGATATCCCGCTGTAATCACAAAACCAAGTATAAATACGACAAACAATACACTTAAATGAGCCTCTGTAAATTCCATGACGTCAAGTAAGCTGTCTGCCTGATTGAAGTAATCGCCCTTTTCCTGAAGCTGCTCAGGCAGCTTTGCATACACATAATAGTACTCAGGCTTATCTTCTGTTGAGGTATATGGATAATACACAAATCCTGTATCTGATATATTAAATGTATCCGGTAAAAGCTCATAGCTCTCATTCACCTGCTCCACCACTTTTATGATTTCATAACGGTCATAATAAATATCCTCATCATAATCGTAGTAAGAGCCGTCACTATCAAAGTACGAATCGCTGTCTTCACTCAGATTCATGCCACACTTTATATGATTTCCTTTTTCATCATAGCACTTTACATTTTTCCACTCGGCAAAGCCTGTAATATCGAGTGACTGGCCTGTAAACATCTCCTCGTAGGCAAAGTAATTATTTCCATTCTCATCGGTTTTCTCAACTGCCTTATATAAGCCAAGCGAGCTGTTATCGTTAGAGCCTGTCATCACCCTCACCTTTGGAATGACATAAGCGGTACCATCATTCAGGCACAGATAAAAGAGCCCATTTGTCTTGGAATACATGATTGAGCTGATTCTCTCACTGTTCATATTGTTTGATGCATCGTCTGACTCTTCATAGCTGCCGCTCATTGCATCCCACAGATATGATAGCCTGTTCCACTTTAAGTTCTTTGCCTTGTAGCTAAAAATATAATCCGGATTTGATATTTCATCCACACTTGAATACACCTTTGCTGCATCAGATTTTACATCTACCTTGTCCTCTGATGTTTCATTACTCTTTACCACTGCGGCCTGCAGATTGGTATCGTCCATCATCTGCGAAAATGCATTGTCATCACCGGATTCATAATTGTACACCATCTGTCTGCTATAGGCTCCTGCAATATTCGCATGAATTTCATCCCTTAGCTGTGCTGTACTTTCATAATTGTTTGTATACACTGCAACTAACGTTGTTACAACAAGCCCTGCCGCCATGACCGAGCATACTATAAATGCCGCCAGCTTAAGCCACAGATTTCTTGATATTTTTTTCATATCATTCACCTTCCATTTTATAGTGCTTCACCTGACAAAGCTGTATCAAGCACGCACCTATTCAGCGTCAATTTTGTATCCGCGGCCCCAGATAACCTTTAAGTACCTTGGCTCAGCCGGATTTATCTCAACCTTTTCTCTGAGATGACGGATATGTACCGCCACCGTGTTTTCTGTCCCATACGGCTCATCCTTCCAGACCTTTGCATATATCTGATTCGGCGAATACACCTCGCCCGGATGCTCCATGAGAAGCTTCAAAATATCGTACTCTGTACGTGTGAGATTTGCTGCCTCGCCATCAACTGTCACTGTCTTTGATTTGTCATCCAGCTCAATGCCGCCGATTATCAGCTTTCCTGCGCTTGTATTGCCCGCGCCAAGAAGCATGTATCTCCTGATTTGCGACTTCACCCTCGCCTGCAGCTCTACCGGGTTAAACGGTTTCGTCACATAGTCGTCTGCTCCGACCGTGAGCCCGAGTACCTTGTCAGTGTCCTCACTTTTGGCAGTGAGCAGTATGACCGGCACATTAGAGATTTTTCTGATTTCCACCATCGCCTCTATGCCGTCCATGACAGGCATCATTATATCCATCAGGACAAGATGCACATCATTGTGTTTTACTATATCAAGCGCCTCCAGCCCGTTTCGCGCCGGGATTACCTCGTAGCCATCGCTGGTCAAATAAATGCTGATTGCCGATACAATGTCTTTTTCATCATCACATACTAATACTTTATACATAATTGCCTCCGGAAGTTTTATGTTGATCTTATTGTATCAATTGTAACATTAAAATCCAATTATGTAACACATTAAGATTTGTTTAAGAAATAATCTTAATGAAACTCAAAAGAAGCTCCGATTTACTGATATCAAATCGAAGCTTCTTTTCTAAGTTAGATTATTATATTGGTTATTTACTACATACGTTAATTTATTATTATGATTAAAGGGGTAAAATACCTTTTGCCCCTCATATCATTATAATAGCCGGTTGATTTGTTTACTTCGCCTGGAATTTCTTTGCCAGCACCTTTGTCAGGATGTTGATTAAGAATACGATTACGAGAAGCACAACCGCAATTCCAAATGCCTGGTCGAATTTTCCTTCACTTGTCGCTGCAAGGTAGAGCTTGATGGTAAGTGTTCCACCTGACTGCATTATCTTTGAGAAATAACCGCTGGCAACCTTTGGAAGCATTCCTGCACTTCCTGCCGTAAAGAGGAGTGCTGCTGACTCACCTACTATTCGGCCGATTGCAAGGATAACACCTGTGATGATTCCCGGCATGGCTGACGGCAGCAGGATGGTGCGGATGGTGTGCCATTTTCCGGCTCCAAGTCCGACTGCTCCGTGTCTGTAGCTGTCCGGTACAGTTTTCAGTGCCTCCTGTGTATTTCTTGTGATGAGAGGCAGCACCATGAGTGTCAGTGTCAGTGAGCCTGTCAGGATACTGTAGCCAAAGCCTATTGTCTGTCCAAAGAACATCATTCCGAATAGTCCAAAGATGATTGACGGTATTCCTGCAAGTGTCTCTGTGGCAAACTCTATTGTGGATACGAGCTTACCCGGCTTTGCATACTCATTCAAGTACACGGCTGCTCCCACTCCGACAGGAGTAGCTATGAGCATGGTGATAATTATGATGTAAAGTGTATTGAGCAGGTTTCCCGCTATTCCGACAGTGCCTCTTAAGACAGATGTCTCACTGGTCAGAAACTGCCAGTTTACCTGGCCGATTCCCCTGACAAATACATATATGATGATTCCCGCAAGCAGCACTACCGATAATGCTGCACACAGATATATGAAAAAATATACTACATCATCGCCTATTCTGCGGCGTTTTCCATTTATACTAGTCATTTTCCACAGCTCCTTTCTTTTTGAGTTTCATAAGGGTGAGGTTGATTATCATGATAAACACAAAAAGCACAAGACCTACTGAGAAAAGCACCTGTCTGTGAAGTCCGCTGGCGTATCCCATCTCGCTGACTAGCTGTGTGGTAAGGAAACGCACTGAGTTGAACGGAAGTGGAAAGCTTACCGTTCCACCGGCTACCATGTTGATAGCCATCGCTTCTCCGAGCGCACGACCTATTCCGAGCACAATTCCTGTCATGATTCCTGACTTTGCTGCAGGAACCGTCACTTTAAATATTGTCTGTATCTTTGTTGCTCCAAGAGCAAGGGATGCTGCTCTCATCTGCTGCGGTACTGCCTGTATTGATGATACGCTCATGTTGATTACCGTAGGAAGAATCATGATTGCAAGCACTATGATTGCTGCAAGCAGATTTGATCCGCCGGTAAACTGATGTGTTGCTGAGTTTGCAAAAATATGTTTCTCCAGCTTGTATAATACCGGATTAAGTATCATAAGTCCTAAAAGTCCATAGATTACTGATGGAATGGCTGCAAGCAGCTCTACTGCCGGCTGCACTACCGCTGAGAGCTTTTTATTTGACACCTCAGTGAGAAATACTGCCGTAAGAAGAGCAATTGGTACTCCTATGAGTATAGATACTGCTGTTCCTAAGATGGATGTGAGGATTATGTACAATATTCCGTAGCTTGGGTCTGCCGCTGTCGGCGCCCATTTTGTTCCGAATAAGAGGTTTAACACTCCGACCTTGAAAAATGCCGGTGCGCCTTTAAGGAACATATAAATTGTTATTGATAATACTGCGAATATTGCCACAACCGCACATACCGTGAATATTATTTTGGCAACATTCTCTACTATGGATTTATGTTTCATTTGATACTCCTTGTTTCAAAAAGTTCCCCAGGAAACCTGCCATTTCCTGAGGAAACCCTGTATCTTGTCGATATGTATTAAAACTGATGTCTAATATCGATGTCTGTATTTTGTATTATTTTTATACTTATACTTACTAGTGACGTCTCGTATCGATGTCTGTATTTTGTATTATTTTTTTACTTATACTTACTAGCGACGTCTCGTATCGATGTCTGTATTTTGTATTATTACTATGACCGTTATTTCTACTGAGGGAGGATAAGACCTACCTTCTTGATAACTGCCTGCCCCTCATCTGAATTTACATAGTCAAACCAAGCTTTAACAATATCGTTCTGCTCGTCAATCTTGCCCTTTGTAGCCATTACGAATGGACGAGAAAGGAGATATTTGCCTGCTACAATGTTTTCCTCTGTTGCCTCTACTCCGTCAATTTTCATTGCTGTTACCGTATCATCAAGCACGTCAAGTGAAACATATCCGATTGCTCCCGGTGTTGAGCCTACCTTTGCAAGAACTGCTCCTGTTGAGTCAAGCTCCTGTGCATATTTGCACTGATCCTTTACATCAAGAAGCTCCTCGAATGCTCCTCTTGTACCTGAAGCTGCCTCACGGCCGATTGCTACGATTGCCTCATCTTTTCCACCAAGGTCTTTCCAGTTTGAAATCTCACCTGTGTAGATTTTCTTTAAGTCATCTGATGTAAGCTCTGTTACTGAGTTGTCCTTGTCTGTGATTACTGCGATTCCGTCGATTGCTACGATGTTTTCCTCAACGCCGTTTGCTTTCTCATCATCTGTAAGTGCTCTTGATGAATCTCCGATATCTACGCTTCCTGCTGTTACTGACTCGATTCCTGAACCAGAGCCTGTATACTCTACTGTTACTGTTACTCCAGGATTTTTCTCCATGAATGACTCCTTGAGCGCCTCACAAAGCTTCTCCATTGAAGTACTTCCTGCAAGTGAAAGTGAACCGCTTAAGTTCTCATTTGATGTACCTTCATCTGCGCTTGTATCTGCATTGTTGTCTGCTCCGTCTGAGCTTGAGCCACATCCTGTAAATGCTGCAGTCATCATTGTTGCAGCAGTTGCTAAAACTAAAAGTTTTTTCATACGATTTTTCATTTTAATTTCCTCTTTCATTTCTTTCTTGAATTTATTTCTTTGTTTGTTACAACTGATATAGTAATGGGGAAATGTAAAATGCAAAATCATTAGTGTGTAAAATGCATGTAAAAAAATATTTTTAATCTACAATACGATTATAAATTCATATCCTCCGGTGGCTGTACATCTGTTCTGCCGGATGGTGGCTCTTTGAGCGTTGGAGTCTCTTTATTTGTACTTTCATCTGCTGTATTGCCGAATGTATCTGTGTTTGCGTTTTCTGTATCGGTGCTTGTGCTTTCTGTGCCGGTGTTTGTGTTTTCATCATTTTTTTTATTGCTTCCCACTCCCATGTTCTTCTGCTCTAAAAGATCCGGGAATGTTCCTCCGTTTCCGGCAATCAGCTTAAGGCGCGCATCCAGTGCTTCATTCGTACTTATATAATTTGCAATGTTTATCATGCCTACAATTGCAATGAGAACAATTGAAACTGATAACATTGCTATGGCTATAAATTTTCTTCGTAATTTTTTGAGCATTTTATCACCTGCACATTTTTTCTATTTCATGTTCTACATCCAGTGGGTCCAATGGACTTTCCGCTGTTTCATATGTCAATATAAGATTTTTTCCCTGATAATATCCATTTTCGTTATATTTCAATATCTTTCGATAAGCTTTATTTCGATAATCAGGATTGTCTATCAATCCAAGATGCTCCCACAAAATTATGTCGCCATTTTTCTTCTCAACCGTAAAATCGGGATAATAAATAACATCTGAGATTTTAATCGCCTTCTCGTACTCAAACTTTATATTATTATCATACAAGGCTGTCGCAATAATTACTTCTGATTTTGACCGCACTATAATTCCCATTTTAGTATAAAACTTGAGAGCTTCAGGGTTAGGAACCTGTGTCTTTTCATTTGTCTCTTCATTTTCCTTCTTATCAACTGGTAAAAGTATACTTCTATAATGTTTTTGCTTCAACATTTTCTGGGCATAATCCGTTTTATATTTTTTCCGAGCCTTCCTGTTTGTCTCGAGTAGTCTGAGCTCATTTATTGTGTCCTTCAGATAAAGCTCCAGATATTTTTTATTGACAAGATTTCTGATTTCTTTATCATTTTTCTTTGATAAATACTCTCTTCTGCCATTTTTCCAAACATACCATTTAACATTTCCGTCTTTTTGTGTAGGATAAATTGTTCCTTCCTCAGTGATTGTCTCCAGTCTTTCCTGAATCTCTAATATCTCACCTTCCAACCATTGGATTCTATTATCTATTGAACTTATTTTATTTTCCTCCTAACTCTTTGCATCATGTGATGCCATGTATGTGATTCTAACAGTAATTCAATTGTTTTTGTGGGGAATATGATAAATGAAAACTGTCATTTATCTTCAAAAGTGGAGATTATGGTCTCCATTTGTTTGATAGCACCATAATTTTAGGAGCTGTTTTGGAGATTTCTGCAGTTTCAGCTACTTTTTCTCGCAATTTTTCCGGCTTTTGGGCTGAATTTTGGGTGCTGTTTTAGGGTTTTCTGCGGTTTCAGCTACTTTTTTCCTGATCTTTTTCGGATTTTTGGCTGGGTTTGGGGTGCTGTTTGGGGGATTTCAGCGGTTTCAGCTACTTTTTCCTGCTCTTTTCCGGATTTTTGGCGGGATTTTGGGTGCTGTTTTGCGAATTTTTGCGGTTTCAGCTCCACAAGGCCCGCTTGCTATGCTATCAACCTATGGCTATTGTACATTATGATAATTGAAAAATCCAGCATTTTCTAAATAAAAGGACATAAAAAGTGAATTTTCAGAAAAATATAAAAAAAGTTACTATTCACACTGAACGGTAACAAAAAAAACACGCTATGCGCGTGCTCCAAAATAATACAGTCGATAACTATTCAGTTACATCCATAAATAAATCGGCGTGACAAGATTCGAACTTGCGACCTCTACGTCCCGAACGTAGCGCTCTACCAAACTGAGCCACACGCCGTCTGCAATTCGTTTTGCAACTATTAAATAATATCACAATGTATAAATTTTGTCTACCCCATAATATATATTTATGGTATGATTTATGCTGTATAAGATAAAAATTTACAATATTGTGCCCAGCCTCACAGCAAGGTATCATACCCATGACTAAACTGTAATTTAATCACGTAATTATTTTTTATACTATGAAGCCGGCCCGGCAGCGCAGCGACCGGCTTAGCACCACGGTATATAAATTATCAGGAGAATATCATGACAAATCAGACAAATAACATAAATCAGACAAATAACATAAATAACATAAATCACACAAATCACATAAATCACATAAATCAGACAAATCACATAAATCAGACAAATCACACCAATCACACCAATCACATAAATCACATAAATAAAACAGCTATAATAACCGGAGCTTCACGCGGTATCGGTGCCGCCATTGCCAAAAAGCTGGCTTCCTGTGGCTATAACCTCTCACTTTGCTGCCGCAATTCATCTGACAGGCTAAAGGCTCTGGCTGATGAGCTTCACTGTGCATACGGAATTGAGGTGCTATGCTACACCGGAAATGTAGGAGACTTTTTCTTTGCCAAGGATATGGTTACGAATACCATTTCCCATTTTGGCCATATAGATGTGCTCATTAACAATGCCGGCATATCGCATATCGGGCTGCTGAGCGACATGACACCGGAGGAATGGAACAATATCGTGGCGATAAATCTGACCGGTGTTTTCAACTTTACAAAGCTCGTCATCCCTTATATGGTTGCCGATAAATGTGGCCGTATACTACAGATTTCCTCTGTCTGGGGCAATGTCGGAGCATCCTGCGAGGTGGCATACTCAGCCTGCAAGGGCGGTATAAATGCATTTACCAAGGCACTCGGCAAGGAGCTTGCGCCATCGCATATTCCGGTAAATGCCATAGCCTGCGGTGTAATAGATACCGATATGAACCGATGCTTTGATGAGACAGAACGCGCTGAGCTGGCCGATGAAATCCCTGCCGGACGCTTTGCCACAGCCTGTGAGGTCGCAGATATGGCTTACTCCGTCATCACTGCACCTGATTACCTGACCGGACAGATAATCACTTTTGATGGTGGCTGGATTTAAAATTGTAATTTTAAGTTTTCTATTTTTTTCGTATTTTTTCAGATATTTGTTGCTTTTTATGATTATTGTGTTACAATTTGTTTATGAATAAAATTAATGTCTTTTTACAAGAAAAGCAACTATCAACCATTAGTACAACTGTGCCTGACAGGCTTGATTATCTGATGAGGCTCAACAACTTGACCAACATTGCTCTTTCTGAAATCATGTGCTGTGCAGAATCAACTATTTCAGGCTACAGGACAGGCCGTAGAGTGCCTGACATTTTTGTCATTTGCCATCTAAGTACAATTTTTGGTGTCACACCAAATTATTTTCTTGGATTCACAGACGAAATTTGTCCAACTCACAACTGATTATGTGATATATACATACAAGGCCTTCCGGTATCACTTCACAACCATCACCGGCTGCTGACGCAAATGTCACATAAAATATATTGAAAAATGAAAGGGGGAAATGTTACAGTCTAAGCCAAAACTGTAACGAAAAACAGCCCGGTGCACATATCACAATGTGTGCCGGGCTGTTTTTTACAATATATATGATATGAGGGTCAAAAGCTATTTTGCCCCTCATTTATGATTAATCGGTGTAGTACGGGTCACTAAGGTATACATCGAATTGCATGCAGGCAACAGATTTTATTGTTACTCTGCCACAAGTATTATCGTGGTTCTCGCAGGAACTCTTATGGTGTTGACACCCAAAAGCTCTGTCTTTTCCGTGAAGTCCTCTCCGTCAAAATACTCTGCATTGGTGTTTGTGTCCACATGCCAGTGTTTTCCGTTCGGAAGCACCGGAAGCTGCATCACAAGCGGCTCCCAATATGCGTTCATGCAATAGAATACAATATCATCCTCCGTGTCCTCCTCATTTCTTCCGGCATACATGATGCCGATAAGCTTTGTCTTGTAATCCGTTGAGGCATTGAACGGTGTACCGTTGTGCACACTGATTTCCGGAAACTGGCAGGATGAAGGCTTTGTCATCTTTCTGAGTATAGGATGCTCTTTCCTGAACTGAATCATATGACGCACGAAATCATGGATTTCCTTGAATTCCTCAAGCCTGCTCCAGTCGAGCCATGAAATGATATTGTCCTGACAATACGCATTGTTGTTTCCAAACTGGGTGTTGCAGAACTCATCTCCCGCAAAAAACATCGCCGGGCCACGGCTGCACAAAAGTGCTGCAAATGCATTCTTTATAAGGCGCCTTCTAAGTCCGTTTACATTTGGATCGTCTGTCTCGCCCTCTGCGCCACAGTTCCAGCTATGTCCGTTGTTGTCTCCGTCTGTGTTATTCCAGCCGTTTTTCTCATTGTGCTTTTCATTGTATGAGTAAAGGTCATACAGTGTAAAGCCATCATGACAGGTCAGGAAATTGACTGATGCCTTGTGTCCTCTGCTCTCCGGGCTGTAAAGGTCGCGTGAGCCGGTGATACGTGTGATGGCATTTCGCGCCATACCGTCATCGCCCTTTAAAAAGCTTCTCATGTCATCCCTGTATCTGCCGTTCCATTCAGCCCATCTGTTCCATGACGGGAAGCTTCCCACCTGATACAGTCCGCCTGCATCCCAGGCCTCTGCGATGAGCTTCATCTTGCCAAGTACCGGGTCGAATGCCAGCGACTCAAGAATCGGCGGATTGGCCATAGGTGCACCGTTTTGGTCTCTTCCGAGAATGGAAGCCAGGTCAAATCTGAAGCCATCCACTCTGTACTCAATGGCCCAGTGTCTCAGACAGTCTATGATAAAGCTGCGCACAACAGGATGATTACAGTTCATAACGTTTCCACAGCCACTGAAATTGTAGTAGTGTGCATCCGGTGTAAGCATATAGTACACGTTATTGTCTATTCCCTTGAAGGAGAAGCACGGTCCCATCTCATTTCCCTCAGCGGTATGGTTGAACACCACATCAAGAATGACCTCTATGCCATTTTCCTTTAAAGCCTTTATCAGCGATTTCAGCTCGTCTCCCTCGTGGTTGTGCTCCTCGTTGAAGGCATAGCTGGTATTCGGTGCAAAAAATGATACTGTGTTGTAGCCCCAGTAATTGTAAAGCTGCACACCATCGACCACTCTCGCGCTCTCCATCTCATCAAACTCAAAAATCGGCATGAGCTCCACTGCATTTATTCCAAGGTCCTTAAGATACGGAATCTTATCCTTCAATCCGGCAAATGTGCCCGGTGCGCTGACTCCAGAGGACTTATCCTTTGTATAGCCCCTCACATGTATCTCATAAATCACAAGGTCCTCAAACGGCTGCTCAAGCTGCTTTATGTTGCCCCAGTCAAAGCTGCTTTTTACAACTCTGGCTCTGTACTCAAAATCCTTGCCTCCCTCAGGCTTTTCTCCCCATTTTCGCTGTCCAGTGACCGCTCTGGAATATGGGTCTAAAAGGACATTTTCCTCGTTAAACAGAAGTCCCTTTGCCGGCTCATAAGGCCCATCAAAAGAAAATGCATACTCAAATTCATCCGGCTTTATATCATAAACAAGCATGGAGTAGGTATCTCCTATCCTATATGAATCAGGAAACGGAATCCTCGCATACGGCTTTGGTGCCTGTGGCTTGAACAATAAAAGAGTACACCTCGTTGCCCCATGGGAATTGATGGTAAAGCTCACTCCGTTCGATGCCACGCACGCTCCGTACATTCTGAAAAAGCCCGGACGTATCTTAAATCCCTCTACCATATCAAGCGGCAACAGGCCTGTATTTACTACATCCTCATGCTTTTCTTCTTTACTGCGCTCTCTCCACATATACATATTGCTCTTTGCTCCCTTACTATATTTGTATGATGGTACATGCCATTTGTTGCATGACTGCTTTTTATCTTAATTAGTTAAAAAAATGATATTGTAACTATTCAGCCCTTCTTTTTCTCAGTGGTTCTGAATAGTTACCTACTGTTAATTTACATGCAGCTTTCCAAGCTCATCAATCTCTATATTACTACAATTTTGTGAATATGTGTTCATTAAATTGCATATCTCCTGAGCTTTTTCGCCCGAAGCCACTGTCGGCCTGAAATCATTGTATGCGCTCGTACTGCTTAAGGTACATGGAATAATCTGCGCATCTATGCCCGGCTGCAATTCACCATTTATCAGAGTAAATGCCTGCTGATAAATCGCCGTGTTCTTGTCTGCCGGATTTTTATTGCCTCCGAAGCAGAAATTTCCAAGGCTGTAGCATATCATTTTGCCGTTATAGACCTCCATCCCCTGCAGCACATGAGGGTGGTTTCCAACAACCAGGTCTGCTCCCCAGTCGATGATACGGTGTGCCGCCGCCTGCTGATAGTCATTAGGATAATGGTCACCTTCTATGCCCCAGTGGCAGCATGCTATAACGAGTGCCGCTCCCTGCTCACGAAGCTGAGCTATACCGTTTTGGATATATGCCTCGCGGTCGCCGTTTTGTGACAAAAGGCTGACCGACACTATTCCAATCCTAGTCCCATCAGCAGTCTCATAAATACCGGTATGATCATTGAAGCCATACACTATCCCAGCATTGTCGAGCACATTTCTCGTATCGTCCAGTCCCGCCTGACCATAGTCGTATGTGTGATTGTTTCCAAGACTGCAGGCCTCGATGGAGCTTCCCGTCATTATTCCAATGTACTCAGGCTTTCCCTTAAGGTTCCAGCGCTTTTCGACGCGCTCCGTCGCATCCGATAGCACACACTCCAGATTGATGAGTGTCATATCGTCAGCCTCAAAAATATCTCTCACGCCGCCAAAAAAGTAGTCCTGTCCCTTTGAGTCATAATAAGAATTAAAGCTGCCGTCATAGCTTTGCTCCTGATTGTTGCCGAGTGTACAGTCTCCTGTAGCCGTAATCACTATGGTTGACATCTGTGGCTGCTGTGTATCCGCTTCTGTTGCATCAGACTGTGTGCTCTCTTTGCCTTCTGCCGTACTGTCAACTGCGTTATCCTCTGCTTTTCCGGCATCCGATGTGTCTTTAACTACATCAACGCCATTCCGGTTAGAGGCTTCTTTTATATTATCTCCTATATATTCTTTTCCTATGAGCGCTCCTGCCATAATGATGCATAAAACCAAAAGCACAGATAATAGAATTTTTAATCCTTTGTTTTTCATAATTCCTCCTCATATTCCTCACACCCTTAGAATATCAACCGTGTGCGCACTTGCTCCCATCAGGTCTGCTCTCTCACATGTTGAAAGATGATACTGTACAAACATATCAAACTCTTCCTCGTCAAGAGCATTCAAAAATGGCCTGATATAATTTGCCGCGCCATCGGCTGCTATTATCTTTTCGCGTGTAAGGGCTGCCTGTGCATTTAATGCCTCTATATCTTCTAATCGGACAAAACTGTACAAATCATTAGCTTTTTCTGTACAATGGAAGCTCTCATCGAGCATTCCGCCCTCTATGCCCTCTTTTATATGCTTCTCCTTTATGGCATAGGTTATCACGCTGTACTCATTCATAATGTATGCTACAAGTATGTAACCACCAGGTTTTGTCACCCTTTTTGCCTCATTCAATGCGGCAAGCTTTTCCTCTGCCGACTTCAGATGATACATAGGTCCGAATACGAGTGTGAGGTCAAATTCATCGTTTCCAAATTTTTTAAGCTTTGTGGCATTGCCCTGGTATGCCTTTACTTTATCGCTCTTTTGCCTCAGTCTGCCGAGGTTATGCTTAACTAACTCAAGTGCCGTCACATCATAGCCCTCCTCGGCAAGAGGCACTGAGTATCTGCCTGTCCCCGCACCGACATCCAGGATTTTAATCTGTGAGCGAAGATCAAGCTGCTTCTCATTCATCAAGCTGCCAAGACAATCGTGTATATACTTCATTGAGGTGATAAACTCTACCCTGCCGTGGCGGCTGTTCAGGCGCTTTTCCTCGTTGAATTTGTTATAGTATTCTTCTAATTCTGTCACGTATATTCCTCCCTGTATTATTCCTCGATATGCTCACGTCCCTGCGCAATGATTGTGCGCACATGTCCGTCGGCAAGTGAATAAAACACTGATTTGCCCTCACGTCTGCTGTTTACGAGCTTGTTTGCCTTTAATATCCTAAGCTGGTGTGATATGGCGGACTGTGTCATGTTGAGCACCTTTGCAAGGTCGCAGACGCATACCTCCGCTTCAAACAACACAAAGAGGATTCTGATCCGGGTGGAGTCGCCAAACACTTTAAAAAGCTCTGCAAGGTCGTAGAGCTCGGTTTCCTCAGGCATTGTATCATTTACTATTTTCAGAAGGTCTTCGTGGATTTCGTTGCAGTCGCAGCATTCTATCTGTTCATTTATGTTTTCGCTCATGGTGGTGTCCTTTCTGCGTTATTTTTACTTTATTGGCTATGGGGCGGGTGCTCCGCATAAATTGCATGTGCCTTCGCAGTTACACAATAACTTTTTTATACGCGAAAGACAGAGTGCACCTCTTGGATGCATTCTGTCTGGTATTTTTTATATAGTAGTTTTATGGCATTTTGATATCTGCTCTTTGATATCTGTTCTTTGAGCTCTACCTTTTTAGAGCTTGTGTACGAATAATGCGCGGATTGCATTTAGCACTGCTATCACCATTACTCCTACGTCTGCAAATATTGCGAGCCACATATTGGCTATTCCGACTGCTCCGAGCACGAGGCAGATCAGCTTGATGCCTATTGCAAAGTATGTGTTTTCATATACTATTCGCAGGCATTTGCGCGATATTTTTATTGCTTTGGCTATCTTTAGCGGGTCATCATCCATGAGGACGATATCTGCGGCTTCGATTGCTGCATCTGAACCCATGGCGCCCATTGCAATTCCGATATCTGCTCTTGAGAGCACCGGTGCATCGTTGATTCCGTCTCCGACGAAGGCAAGCTTTTCTTTGCTGCCCTTTCTTGCGAGCAGTTCTTCTACCTTTGCCACCTTATCGCCCGGTAAAAGCTCACTGTATACTTCATCGATTTCAAGCTCTGCCGCTACTGAGTCGGCTACTGTTCTTGAATCACCTGTAAGCATTATTGTACCTTTTATTCCGGCTTTTTTCAATGCCTTTATTGCTGCCGCTGAGGTTGGTTTTATCTTATCTGAAATAAGGATATAGCCCTCATAGCTGCCGTCTATTGCGATATGGACTATGGTGCCGACCTTGTCAGTTTCACTGTAGCTTAAGCCCAGCTTTTTCATAAGCTTGTAGTTTCCTGCCGCTACAGATACGCCATCTACCTTTGCGGTGATTCCGTGGCCGCTGATTTCCTCAACGTCTGTCACGCGGGTTCTGTCGATTTCCTTTCCATATGCCTTCTGTAAGCTCCTGCTGATTGGGTGCGATGAACTGCTCTCTGCAAGTGCTGCGTACTCGAGCACATTTTCTCTATCGAGCGTATTGTCGTAGACTCCTGCCACCTCGAAAACGCCCTCTGTCATGGTGCCGGTCTTGTCAAATACAACGTATCTGGTCTGTGATAAGGTCTCAAGATAGTTTGAGCCCTTTACAAGAACACCCTCGCGGCTGGCGCCTCCGATTCCTGCAAAAAAGCTGAGCGGAATACTGATGACCAGCGCGCACGGACAGCTTATTACAAGGAAGGTAAGTGCCCTGTATATCCATATGCCCCACTGTGGTGCGGCTGACATGAAAAGTATTCTGACAAGCGGTGGCAGTATCGCAAGTGCAAGTGCACTGTAGCAGACTGCCGGAGTGTAATACTTGGCAAATTTTGATATGAAGTTTTCTGATTTTGATTTCTTTGAGCTTGAATTTTCAACGAGGTCAAGTATCTTTGAAACCGTTGATTCGCCAAACTCTTTGGTCGTTTTAATCTTTAAAACACCGGACATATTGATGCATCCGCTGATTATCTCATCACCGCATTTTGCATCCCTCGGCACGCTCTCACCTGTAAGCGCGCTGGTGTTTAATGTAGATGAACCCTCAACTATCACACCATCGATAGGAACCTTTTCTCCGGGCTGTACCACGATTACTGAGCCGATAGCAACCTCATCAGGATCAACCTGGGTGAGCTTTCCGTCCACCTCAATATTGGCATAGTCGGGTCTGATGTCCATGAGCTCGCTGATATTCTTACGGCTCTTTCCGACTGCATAGCTCTGAAACAGCTCTCCTATCTGGTAGAAGAGCATAACGGCTATAGCCTCTGTATAGTCACCATTCTCATAAAGTGCAACCGCTATCGCACCTACAGTGGCCACCGCCATCAGAAAGTTTTCATCAAATACCTGCTTGTTTTTGATTCCCTTAAATGCTTTTTTCAGGATATCGTATCCTATAACCAGATAAGGCACCATGTAAAGCAGGAACCTGATAATTCCCTTAACCGGTATGAAATGTAATATAATCATGAGTACCGCTGCGATTATGATACGCGCAAGTACTTTTTTCTGCTTTTTATTCATACGCCATAGCTCCATTCATTATAATCTCTTGATAATCACCCTTACTATAGCGCAGGCATTGAAATAATATCATTTGTCATTCCTGCGCCCGGCAATTTATAAGAAAATCTCGCAGTCATCCTCTACCTTTTTACAGTTCTTAAGAACCTCCTGCATAACCGCCTTTGCATCCTGTCCCTCTTCAAACTCAACGCTCATCTTGAGTGTCATGAAATTGACTGTAGCATCCTTTACACCTGCTGTATTCTTTGCGGCATCCTCCATCTTGTTGGCGCAGTTAGCGCAGTCTACATCGATTTTGTAAGTCTTCTTCATAGTGGTGTTCTCCTTATTTTCATGAATTATTTGTTTTACTGTACGTTTTTCATTGAACATATGAATGATTGTTCATATGTTGATTTTATTATAGCACCTTTTGTACTGTTGTCAATACACAATGTGCATCTACATAAAATTTATTCACATACTCTAATCACATAATTAATCTCATAGTTTATGATTCAGGCTTCATCTGTGATATTTTCTTTCCAGCTGCTTCCTTCTTCTATCCCGTTTGCCGTAAGCCATTCATCCTCAACCTCTACATGACGCTGTCTGCCGTTTTCGTCCTCGAGATAAACCACGCATTTTGCTTTTGCGCCGTCTGCTCTTTCCTCACAGCCAAAATCAGCCTCATATATGTGTGTTACTGTATACATCTGCACTCTACCTTCTTTCATATGATTTTGCATGACATAAATATATAGAAACTTCCCACATGTACAGGTGGATGTGTCCACTCCAAAATATCATGTGGGAAGCTGTTTATCAACTATATTTATTACTTGCCGAATAAATAATTATCCGGTTAATTATAATGATGCTTTAATCGCTGCAAGCAGCTCATCATATGTCTCATATGCAGGAAGCTCAGGGTAATCCTTCTTGATAGCATCTGTGCTTCTGAAAAGGAAACCTGCCTTGCTGGCCTGTATCATGCCTAAATCGTTGTGGCTGTCACCGCTTGCGATGGTATCGTATCCGATAGACTGCAGTGCCTTTACAGTTGTAAGCTTTGACTGCTCACATCTCATTCTAAAGCCTGTAATCTCGCCATCTTCAGCAACCTCAAGCTCGTTACAAAAGATTGTCGGCCAGCCGAGCTTCTTCATGAGCGGGCCAGCAAACTGTGAAAATGTATCACTGATGATGATTACCTGTGTAATTGAACGAAGCTCATCCAAAAACTCCTTTGCGCCAGGCATTGGATCTATCTTTGCGATTGTCTCCTGGATTTCTTTTAATCCGAGTCCGTGCTCCTTTAAAATATTTATTCTATAGTTCATGAGCTTATCATAATCAGGCTCATCTCTTGTTGTCTTCTCAAGCTCAGGAATTCCTGTCTCCTTTGCAAATGCAATCCAGATTTCAGGTACCAATACTCCCTCAAGGTCTAAGCATACAATATTCATTTTGATTCCTCCGTGTGTTTTATTCTGTGGATTCCGATGAAACTCAATATAATTGTCAGGTAACTATTTAAGCAGCCTTGAATAGTTACCTGATATTTAGTTCACCGATTTAATCCAGTAAAGTATATCATACAAGACGACTGTCTACAATAGAATTATACGTGATTTTTCAAAGGATTTTTCAGTAAATCATTATTACCGTCCATTACGCTCGTTGGCTTTTGCACACGCACCGGCTTCCGCAGAGAAGACGCCCTCATCATCTATGATATTTCCGCTCTCAACATGCTTTTTTAGGATATTGTTAAACGCATAATCCCAGATTTTCTCTGAGCCAAGTGCTGTGCGCTTATTTCTGCCGAGTATCTGCGACAGCTTTACACTGTGCTCACACCATGAAAGCCCACCCGATGCATCGTTTAGGAGCATTGGCTGGATATTGTCCATGGTGCGGGCAAATCTGGCTTCCGGTGTCTGCTGCGCCTCAAATTCCTCCCACAGCTTTAAAAGCGGCTCTCCCTGTTCCTTTGGCAAGAGTCCGTATATACGCTCCGCCGCCTTCTGCTCACGCTCATGCTGTGTGGCCTTGCCTGCCTCATCATAGGCATATGTGTCTCCTGCATCAATCTCTACTATGTCGTGTATCAAAAGCATTCCTACTGTCTTTAGCACGTCTATCTTCTCATTGGCATACTCGCTCAAGAGCATGGTCATGATAGCCATATGCCAGGCATGCTCCGCATCATTTTCCTTGCGGCTTGCATCAGCTAAATAAGTCTGGCGGAATATCTCCTTTTCCTTGTCGATTTCTCTGATGAAATCAAGCTGTTTTTCTAATCTTTTGTCTTTCTCATTTTCCTGCATTATTGTATCTCCACGTTAATTCTCATCATATTTGCAAATCTGCATCTTTTTACTTTATTATGAATTAACCAATAATTTTGTCAAGCGGTCAATACAAATTACAGTGCATCCTTCATTGCTTTAACATACTCACCGACATACTTTGGTGAAGCCTCACCATACTCATCGATTATCTTTATGATGGCAGAGCCCACAATGGCACCATCCGAGATATCTGCCATCTTCTTTGCCTGCTTGGGTGTTGAAATGCCAAAACCGATAGCACATGGCACATCTGTGGTTTCTCTGATTACCTTGACTATTGAAGCCAGATCTGTCTTAATCTCGCTTCTTGTACCGGTGACTCCGAGGCTTGAAATCACATAGATGAAGCCGGTTGCCTCCTTTGCTATCATCGCAATGCGATCCTTTGATGTAGGCGCGATAAATGAAATAAGATCCACATCATATTTCTCGCAGAGTGGTAAAAACTCTTCCTTTTCCTCATATGGGATATCCGGCAGAATGAGTCCGTCAATGCCTATTTCCTTACATGTACTGATAAACTTTTCTGCACCGTATGAGTAAACCACATTTGCATATGTCATGAAAACCATAGGGATTGTGACATCTTTTCTCAAATCTTTCACAAGGTCAAAAACCTTGTCTGTTGTAACTCCGGCTGCAAGTGCCTTTATGTTGGCGCCCTGGATTACAGGTCCCTCTGCTGTAGGATCAGAGAATGGAATTCCAAGCTCTATAAGGTCTGCGCCGTTTGCAACAGCTTCTCTTACGATTTTTGCAGTTGTCTCTAAATTTGGATTACCACAGGTGATAAATGGTATAAATGCCTTGCCGTTTTCAAACGCACTTCTTATCTTACTCATAAATATTCTCCCCTCTGTATCTTGCTATTGCCGCGCAGTCCTTGTCGCCTCTGCCTGAAACAGTAACAACGATTATCTTGTCCTTGTCCATTGTAGGCGCCAGCTTCATGGCATATGCCACTGCATGTGAGGACTCGATTGCAGGGATGATTCCCTCTGTCTTTGCGAGGTATTCAAAAGCATTTACCGCTTCATCATCTGTTACAGGTACATATTTTGCTCTGCCGATATCGTGCAGATATGCGTGCTCCGGTCCGACTCCCGGATAGTCAAGTCCTGCAGAAATTGAATAAACCGGAGCGATCTGTCCGTATTTATCCTGACAGAAATATGACTTCATGCCGTGGAAAATACCAAGACGGCCTGTATTTACTGTAGCTGCAGTCTCAAAGGTATCTATTCCTCTTCCTGCTGCCTCGCAGCCGATGAGCTCTACACCCTCATCCTCTATGAAGTTGTAAAAGCTTCCGATGGCATTTGAGCCGCCGCCTACACATGCGATGACCGCATCAGGCAGTCTGTGCTCCTTTTCAAGCATCTGCTCCTTGATTTCCTTTGAGATGACCGCCTGAAAATCTCTTACGATGGTAGGGAACGGATGTGGTCCCATAACTGAGCCCAGGCAGTAATGTGTGTCCGAAATTCTCTTGGTCCACTCTCTCATTGCCTCCGATACGGCATCCTTTAATGTGGCTGTACCTGATGTAACCGGGATAACCTCTGCTCCGAGCAGACGCATACGGTATACATTGAGCGCCTGACGCTTTGTGTCCTCCTCGCCCATGAATACAACACATTCCATACCCATAAGGGCTGCGGCCGTTGCTGTTGCCACGCCGTGCTGACCGGCTCCGGTCTCAGCTATCAGGCGGGTTTTGCCCATTTTCTTTGCAAGAAGTGCCTGACCTAATACGTTGTTGATCTTGTGGGCTCCTGTATGGTTTAAATCCTCTCTCTTAAGGTATACTTTTGCTCCACCGAGATCCTTTGTCATCTTTTCTGCGTAGTACAGTCTCTGTCTCTTATACACATCTGACGCTGCCGACGACTCCTT
>OJOR01000054.1_pt1 | contig 78120 bp, 94 predicted proteins | sample 1598251 | NCBI WGS metagenome assembly OJOR01 (sample SAMN03922467, study PRJEB24848) | human gut metagenome | isolation source: stool sample | host: Homo sapiens | place: Germany | collected 2010-11 | reverse complement strand
GAAATTAAATTAGTTTTCTTAAGTAAGTCAGTAGATCCATCACTGATATATGACTCTAATAATGAATTCACCTTACGAATAGACCTCTTTTTATGTTGAATTATCTCTTCTTTTGTAAAATTTTGTGACATAAAAGCCTCCTTAAAATTTTCTTCTCATTTCAACGACTTTACCAGTATCATAACGTGATACAAGATTATTGTATAATGTATTAACGAGTATCACATTGTGCTCACTCATTAAATCGAAGTATGGTTTAAAAGAGGAAACAAAATTATCGTATTTATTAAGCTTACCCTTATCAGTTTTGAGCGAATTTGCCTTTTCATAAGTATCTGTAAAACAACGCTGAATCATATCATGAACGTATTGCTGTTTCTCTGCTACAAATTTATCTTTCACAGGATATGGGGACTGTGTACAGCCGGCGCCACCTATAGCAATTAATTCATCAAGTTTTAATTCCATAAGAGCATATCTTTCAAAAAAGACAGATGGTGTTTTTGTAGTAGTAATTAAATGAATGCAGTCGTTGATAATTTTTTCATTTTGCTTGGGATTTACCATAGTTCCTATAGGTACAGATGAGGGAATACTATTTATTAAGCCCGATGAGTATTCATCGTAATAATCCACTTTCTTTTTATAATCAGTATATTTATATAAAAAGTATGATCCACACCCTATAAGTGCAATACCAAATGACGCAATCGTTATTATCCCGGCAATTATTGAAACAATGCCTCCGATTAGAAATAATTTTTTATAAGCATAGAGTGTGTTATATGGAAGTATAGTTGGAGCAACAACTTGATAAAACTGTGGAACAGGTATGGTTTGTACTGTCGCTTTTTTTCTAACGGTAGAATAGGCTGTGTTGTTTTTATATGAAGATGACTCCTTTTTTGATGATTTTTTTCGTTTTTTGCCACCGACTTTGGTTGTATATGATATTCCAGTACCGGGTATTGAAACTCTTGCATGAGTACCACTTTTGGAATTAAATGAAATACCACCTCCGCGTCCACCAATGCTTATACCATGACTTTTTTTACCGACATTAAATCGAACACCAGGGGCAATTTTAAAACTTTTTCTAAATCGTAATCCCATAAAAACCTCCTTAAAATTTTCTTCTCATTTCAATGACTTTACCAAGTATCTTAACTGGGGTAGTATCTATTTCTGATTCAGTAAAACGCATAGGCTCATATACAGGATTCTGTGGTATGAGAGCAATCCCTTCTGCATATTTCTGCAATCGTTTGCAAGTTGCATCATGTCCATTGACGAGAGCAATCACAAGATCACCTGATTCGGCATCATCGACACGTTGTACGATAACGGTATCACCATCATACAGAGTAGGTATCATGCTGTCACCCTTAATCAGCAGACCGAAGTAATCACCCTTTGCAGCTAAACCGGGAGAAATCTCTATTTGACCGATCACTTCCTCAACAGCCTCTTTTCCATATCCAGCAGCCACACGACCGAGAACTGGGATAGTGTAGCCGGATTCTATTGGTACAGCATCTATACCATTATCCTCTTTTTCGGTAACCCATCCCATAATATATGCAGGAGAAACTTTGCATATATGTGCAATAGCTTCAATTTTATCAGATGGAATATTTGTTATAATATTATTTTCGTATTTATATAATGTTTGTTTTGAAACATCTATTTTATCGGCAAAATCAACTTGACTATATCCAAGAGAATTGCGCAATTCCTTTATTCTTTCGCCAATTGTCAATAGTGATTCCTCCCCTCTTATATGTTGTAACTTGATAATAGCACAAAAATGTTAGCTATGCAATAAAAAATGACTTGACAAGTTACAAAAAGGTGATATAGTGAAAGTAACTTAAAAAGATACGGAGGTGATAAAGTGATAAAGGTTGACGAGTTACGAGGTGCAATTGCAAAAAACGGATACTCGCAAAAGGATGTTGCCAGTATGATAGGGGTGACACCGAAAACATTCTATGAAAAAATGAAAATTGGAGTTTTTGGGAGTGATGAAATTGAAATAATGATTAATAAGCTTCATATTGAAGATCCAATGTCAATTTTTTTTGCACATAAGTAACTTTAAAAGATACTAATTTTATACCCAAGAGAGGAGAGAATCATGTATGAAGTAATACTTTTACTCCTGGTTTACATAATTGCAATATCGTGCATTGCAATTATGAACAAAATATCACCAGGAAATAGGATGTACACAGCGTGGGTAGCGTTTGTGTGCGTGGCGCTTACAGCTTTTGTAATTGTTTACGAAGCTCTGGGGAAAGCTCATTGAGCTTAACTAAGGCGTCAGCCCACTGATGTCTGTTGAGAGCTGCGTTGATGTCAATGATTTTATCAAGCAATTCATCTGGGAAATAAATGAGTGCGAGAGCATAAGTAGCCCCATAATTCTCAAGAACATCAGCAGAGGCATGAGTGACACACTGACCGGCATAACGCATATAATCTTCAAAAATCCCACGCTTGTAAAAATAAGATGTTTTACGAAGCTCGGCTTCATCATCCAGTTTACGCATTTTATAAAGATGATGATTATTGAGCAGGGTAGTGATTATAGGCGAGAGAATCGCGCTAATTGCTATAACCACAGTGATAGTTATAGTTGAATCAAATTTCATTTTTATTAGAACCTCCTTTCATCTGCGATTATAGCACGGAAAAAGGAGTACAGAAAGGGAAAAACCATGTGGAAAATATTTTTCAACTACAAGGACAAGAGCAGATGCACTGTGACGGGAAAAGGAACCATCACACCGGGGTTGGCGGTGAAATGCCTTTACCGGTATGGACTCTATGCTGCAGAGAGCATATATCAGCAGTACCCCAAGAAAGACCATGAGCCGGTACCACTGGAAGAGAAGATGCGAGAGCTTGGTGTAGATGCAACAGAAATGAAGACTGCAGTGCTGCAGGCAGAAACGTTGCTGGACAGGATGCAGGAGAAAGGAGAGTGAGAAGTGAGTGATAGTGGAGACTGAAAGAATTGTAAATCTGGAAGCTTTTAAGAAAAAAATTCAAGAAGCAAGGAAAGATACCAGAGCGCTTGCATTGACAATGGCTAGTAAAGATTTAAAGGCTTCACAATATTATGTAGAGCAATTGGACCTAAAGCTACATGAATTGGAAGCCTTTGAATTCCGCGTGGAACGATTAAGGATTACTGAAAATGATCATAACGAGTGTCAATAACAGGCTTAAAAGTATTCAGCAAATCACAATGAGGATGATTGCAAAATGGATAGTACTTATAGGCGGAATCTTTTTTTGATGAATATTGATTTTCTAGGACTGGACAATATGCCTCTAAAAAATGTGCTTCGTATGAGTGGTTTTCACTTAACAGATATTTCCCTTTGAGCGTAATATCCTCATTCCAAGTAGGACATTTAACGGATTTGTATGAAAAGGTAATAAAAGACATAGAAGTAATTTCCTTTCATTTACTCGGACGCTGCAACGTCCTGTAAGTAGAGTATAAGACCTGAAAGAAGAAAAAAGCAAGATTTAATACACAGAATACAGAGGGAGGAAAGAACGTGACAAAGGAAGAAGCACTCAGCCTTGAGAAAATCATCACCAAGATAGATAGAGCAGGAGAGGCAGACTACAGGAAGAAGGAAGAATATAACAGATTCTGCATGAACACAAGGGAAGATTGGAACGAGGAACAATATCAGACACTTAGGAGAGAGAAAACCCTCACAGAAGCAGCATACATTGCGAGTCTTGTCGAGCTCAAGGCAGAAGTGAAGAGCATGCTGCCTCAATAGAAAATACAACCGGCAAGCCTGGGGATGAAATTTGAATTAGGAAGGAGAGTGAGAAATGCTAAACATAATTCAAAATGATTTTGAAACTGCAAATACAACATATTTGGATGAGGATAAAGTCAATCTAGTTGTAGAAAGTGTAATTGAAACCATAAAAAAAGGACTCCCAGAGGAAGCCCAAACAGTAGAAGCACTTGAATTTATAACAGATCGGATTAAAGAGAGAGTGAAAGAAAAACGAATCGAGTTATAACTGCTTTTCAATTAAATCCTGTAGAGAGTATACGACTGGAAAGCAGAAAAAGGCAAGCGAACATGCAGTATAAGCATAGTATTTACCGGAGGTGATAACCATAGCACCACTCAAATATAGGATATTCGTTCACACTCTGGAAGATGATCAGATATATCGTTTTGACGATCTGACACAGGAACAGAAGCAAAAATTAGAACAAAAACTAATAGAACAAGTAGAAAATGTGCCATTGAGACTTGCGGAGGAGGCATAGACTGCATCTGCAGTCTCAGTGGACAAGCTTAAAAATGACAAATTAAATAATATACTTCTGGGTTTGATGGAGCACCGAAACATGCTATTTAACTCCTATAAATTAAACTATAACTTCCATCTATATATACGTAAACCTATTTTGTACACACAAATCGGTGCTCCGTCAAGCCCGGAAACGAACAGAAAGGACAGGACATGAAAAAAAGTGAAATATTAATAACAACAGGCATCAGCTTCTTTCTCCTGTGTAGCATGGGCATAGACAGCCCGGCACCACAGGGACAGATGCTTGTTATTGGAGGGATGCTCATATCAGTGTGTATGACGCTTTTGGGAATATGGTTTGAATGGATCGAAAAAGGACAGCGCGAGAGCATCCAAAGGACAATGGAAATAAGGAGGGCGGGCAAGATTGCTGCAGAGGATACAAAAAGTACATTCCCAGTTAGAAAGACAGAGCGCGGCCGCATACATAACAGAGACAGCGACAAAGAGAAAGCGCAGGAGAGAAAGCGCAGGAGAGAAGAGTCATTTGATGCCGTTTTGCAGGCAGAAATAGCAAAGCTCAAGGCCTCGAAGAGAGGCCTGTAAAAAACAATCTAAAGTATTAATTTTAGGACAGGCTATGGCATATACACAGTACACATTCGACCTTGGAGAGTATACAGCCTATGAGATAAAGTTCGTAGGACGTAATGGAGCTAAGGGAGAGAAGAGAGCAAAGAGACAGAAAGCTACCCCTGAGCAGATGTCCAGACAGAATCAATGGAATAAAGAGAAGAACACCAGATACGTCATACTGGCCAACTTTCATACAGGTGATGCATGGACCACACTCAAGTACCCGAGAGGTACGAGACCTGATGCAGACCGCATGAGAGCTGACTGGAAAAAATTCAGACGTCTAATGACTGCATACTACAAGAAGCATGGCATCCCATTCAAGTGGGTGAAGAGAATGGAGATAGGAAAGCGTGGAGGACCGCATATACATCTCCTGGTAAACCATATAGACAACATAGACCTTGTGATCAAGGAGATGTGGCAGAAAACAATAGAGGATTTGTGGATAAAAGGACGCAACTATGTGAATATAGCTCCGTTTGATATAGATGGAGCAGAGGACGTAGCCAAGTATCTTGCTGCAGAGCCGGAGAAGAAAGGCATCGAGGGTCAGTACAACCTGTTCGGCGAAGAGGAACAGAAAGTGTTCACCCGGGTGGATACCAGCAGGAACCTCATCAGACCACAGCCGGAAAAGAAGAAATACAGCCACTGGACTGTGGCGCGTTTCTTCCGTGACGGCATCAAGCCGAGAAAGGGCTTTTATGTGGTGCCTGATTCCGTAAAATGCGGGGTAAATAAGATAACAGGCTATTCGTATATTTATTACATGGAAAAACGGCTGAAAGAGGGTGACAGGAGTCCGGGAGGTCACACAGGCGGCTTAGCGGATGCCGTTTTTCCATAGATGAATAAATATACATACAAAAATCTAAAAAATGCTCTTTTCAAAAACGCTGTAGCCCACATAGGCGGCTTATAGAGGAGCAATTCAATGAGGACTGTAAAAATATACATTTACACATCAATCAAGACGATAAAAAGGAACTGTGGTGCAGCAGGCTATGTTTTATCGTATACAACCAAGAACAATGTCGAAGCCACGCTAAGCAAAATAGAGTATCTCAGAAGCATGACTAATCATGAATCAGAGCTTGAGATTCTCAAAAGAGCCCTGTCAAGGCTGAACACCAAGGAACTGCTGATAGAGATATATGCTGATTCACTGTATCTGGAATCTGCAATATACGAGTGGATTCCAAGGTGGGAGCTTGCCGATTGGGTGACCGTAAAGGGAGAGCCTGTAAAGTACGCAGAGAAATGGCAGGAGATTCTAGAAATGCTGAAAGGCAACGATTATTGCATAAAAAGACAATACCACGAGTACAGCAACTGGCTTAAAGACCAGTGCGAGAAGAAAGGACCGGAAGAAAATGGAAAATGAAGAACTGACTATGTTACCGGTGTCGGCAATATACCCGCATCCGGACAACCCGCGAAAGGACGTGGGATTTGTGCCGGATGATGATGAATTTAAGCTGATCAAGGGCACACATCCACTGTTTGATGAGATAAAAGAACTGGAAGAACAGCGTAAAGCGCTGTAGGAGGAACTATGAAGACAATCATGGATTTGTTTTATGAAACATACTCACCGCGCCAAAAGTTTTATGGCCTCACAATGTCACTGAAAGAGACCGGAAGAGAACACACCATCAGAATCCGAAAAAGAGACAAAGAAGTAATAAAAGTGACCGAAGAGGACAGAACTCAGTGTTATCACAATGCCACAAAGGAGCTTATAAGGCATTTCCCAATAGAACAGAAGGCAGAAAGGGTGGGATAAATGGCAAAGTACACAAAATACCTTGAATTTTCCACAAAAGAACGTGTGGCAATCAAGGAAAGAGACAATTATCAGTGCATATTCTGCCAGATAGGCTACAAGATGCCACCGGCAGCAGTCCTTGAGATGGACATAACAGATATCATGCACTACATACCACGCTCATCCATGGGACTCGGCATCAGGCAGAATGGAGCAGTCGGATGCCGGTACCACCATCATATGATGGACAACGGCAGCAGTGGAGACCGCAAAGAGATGCTTGAGATGTTTAAGAGCTATCTGGATGAGTTTTATCCTGATTTCGCAGATCGGGACAGAAAATATGACAAATGGAGGTTTCTAAAAAGTGAGTAAAGTAAATATATTTTCACAGGACCTTAACCGGATGAGCAGAGAGCCAATAGGAGGCTTGTCGCTTAAACAGATAAGGCAGCAGGTTATAGATAATCTGCAGGGCAAGAGAAGCGTCCGCGTAGACTATCGCAAAATGCGAGCTGACCAGCGTGGGCGCGAGGATGATGAGCCCACAGGCCAAGAGACGCTTGAAATAGTTGAGGTAATGAAATACTTCACAGTCGTTAGAAGACATGGATGTAATACATGTATCCTGCATCAGGACATGTTTTACATCGCAGGAATAGGAGAATCAGAATGTTCATAGATTGCAGTAAGTTTGAAAAGGTTTTGAAAGCAGATTATAAATCGTGGGGCGTCAAGTTTGGTCTCACGAAAAAGGGAATGTATATTCTCCATGGCACAGGCTGGATAATAGAGGCGAATGCTTCATACGTCAACAAGGAGTTCCTTGGAACTGCAATAAAGGTATTAGGACCGGCACCGAAGCCGGGTGAGTATATCAAATATCAAAAGGGCAGCAGTCCACAGCATGAGATGGAGCTTGAACCAATGCTCTGGGATATGGCGGAAGAGTCAGATCCGGCTTGTATATCACTTATCAAGATTATACAGAATGATAATGTGTATTCGGTCACAAAGACACCAAAAGGAGCTCGTCTGATAAATGATAAGCGTCTTGCAATGATAGCGCCATGCAAGTGCACAGAGGACGAGATACCACCGTGTTCACCTGTGGTACACGATGACTGGCTGCTAACATACAATGACGATATGGCCATAGGAATATGCTTCACGGAACCGGATTATGAACCGGAGCTTAAGGTTTTAGGACTTCTCTCCAAAGAGGATTTCTACTGGCAGGAGTCAGAAGCCTACAGACTTGGTTGAAACACCAGCGGAAACGCGAAAGAAACCGGGCATGCGAATTAATTTATATCACGAAAACTGATTTGTAAGCCATTTATACACAAGGGAGCCCTTACCCAGCTCCCTTTACCTCAGGAGAATGACATGACAAGTGGTTATATGATTAAAATTTTCTTTCGTGATGGAAGAACAGAAGAACATTACTGTGATTATTATGAAAAGAAAAATGGATTACTTACATATTATGTCAGATTTGGAGTAGAAAGTGGAGAACACAATATTCCATACGACTTAATCAATAAATTTATTGTAACAAGGTAACAATTATGGGAAGGAGCAGTAATGAAGAGATTAACAAGTAACAAAGAAGTATCTGATATGTCAATGATTGAACTGGCACATAATAGTTGCTATGCAGATGATAAACGTAACGCAAGGTACAGAGATTATGATTTAGACATTGACAGTAGACAGCTCGTAAGAAATCTTATGAAAGATATGTGCGGTGAAGACTTAAGCGATTTGTCAGACGAAGAATTTGATGAGTATATGGGTTCCGTGCTTTCGATTGAATTGGATAGCGAAGTTGGACTTTTTGCATTGTTTTATCGCAATTTGTGGGCTATGGCAAATTTAAGAGAAACACTGAAAAAATATGAGGACCTAGAGGAACAGGGCAGACTTGTTAAATTGCCTTGCAAGGTGGGAGATATGCTTTATTATCCCGAAAAGTTATTTGATATAGTTGTACCAGTAAGGCTAAACGAAATTATCATATCCTTTTTGGGTATTGATACATATTCATATCAGTATAATTGTTGTAGTTTTGACGAATGCGGAGATGTTTATGAAGAATATGATTTTGACACAAACGACTTTGGAAAAAGTATATTCCTCACAAAAGCAGAAGCCGAAGCAAAACTGGAAGAATTAAGAGGTGAAGAAGGATGACAGCATGGAACCCTAAACACATAGTGAAAGTATCAACCAACAAGATGCCATGCGCATGCATAGACTGCTTTTTTTGGATGGCACCATTTTGCACGGACGATGAAGAAACACCATGCAGTTGTTATCTGACAGGTACTACGCTACCGTGGAATAACGACTTAACAGGTGAGAAAAGATTACCGGATTGCCCGCTAAAATTAATCAGGAGAAAGAAAAAGAAAAGAGGTAAAAGATAATGGCAAAGAAAGAAGTTGACGGAGTAGTAGTAGAGGCGAAAAGTATTCTAACTGCACTGAAAATCATTAAGACAGTGTGTGAGGATAACCCCCACTGTGAAAACTGTCCGCTAGGTGATAATATGAGCAACTGTAAAGTAACAGAGGTAGCTCCAAGAGACTTGAAAATAGGTGAATCTGATAGAGTATGGAGGGCATTAAGTTGACAGAACAGGAGAGAGCATGGACGGACTGATTATCAAAAAGAAATGGTTAGACCTTATTGTTAGCGGTAAAAAGACCATTGAAATAAGGGGCAGCAATACCAAAAAGCAAAATGAAACAATCTATTTGCTAGAAAGCAGAACACATAGAGTGGTTGCAACAGCTGTCATTAGTTCCGCATATCCTATTTCATACTCAAATTGGGCAGATGAAAGGGATAAGCATTGTGTTTATATTACTTATGCAGACCTAAGGAAAAGATACAAAACTCCTTATGCATGGGTACTATCCAAAATCGAACCTATTGAGGATATATGGTATTACGAACACCCACAAGGCGCGGTGATATGGGTTAAGGAAGTGCAACCGATTGATGAAATGCAGGATGAAAGAATCAGATATGGATATTAGCAGAATAGGAGAATAATATGTCAGGAATAGATTTAATAGTATATGGGATACTCTTAACGTTCACCCTGATCGGAACAACAGAGTTTGTGATAGGGCTGCTATTGATTAGGGAATACGATAAGCTTCAGGAAGAAAAGGATAAGTAGCATGGCATGGTACGCGCTTTACAAATGGTACAAGAACTGGAGCAGAAGAAAATACCCCAATATGATTGATTGGTATTCAGAAAAACTGAATCCCCCAAAATGGATAAAATTAGATATATATCGATGCAGCAGTACAAACCCAAAGAGGACGAAACACAATGAACAGAAATGAATGCATAAACTGTAAATATTACGATAAATGCGGTAGACCAAGCAGACCGGTAAAGTGTATGGGCTACGAGAAAGGAGATGACAGAGATGAGACAACACGAGAAACAGGGGGACATGTCTCTTCCACAGATTCTTGAAGATATCCACGATAGGATATGTGACGAATATTGCAAATGGCCATCGCAGTATCCGCTGGAAACGGATGACGAGGCATATAACAGAATGGGAGAAGAGCATTGTGACAAATGCCCGGTTCGAAGATTAATTTAGGAGGCAGCAGTTGAACAGCAGGACTTACAGCGGAGTAAAACCCATAGAGCCTATAAGATGTGCATATGAACCTGATAAGGCCTGCACACCGACCTGCAAATACTACAAGACATGTATACACAGCGTACATAAGAAGTAGCAAAAAGCAGGACAAAATGATATAATGACGATAGATAGAGCCAAGAGCCATATACTAACCGAGAAATCGGCTGGTGTATGGCTCTTTTTCTATACGGAGGGAAAAGATGTATAGAGAAACGAGAAACTACGAGAATATACAGATAATGCGATTTCCGGGAGAGGGAAAATATGATATTCCGGCAATAGGGCAAGCACAATTCGAACAGGCTGATTTCATTGGATTTAATTATGCCAAGAGTGAGAAGCATCCGCAGAATAAAGCAGTACACTTCTTCCTGGACGATTATCAATTTAACCGGGTGTGGACATATCCGGACAGATACATAGAAATGCTCAGACGGTTCAGATACGTGCTGTCACCTGATTTCAGCCTGTACACAGATTTCCCAATGGCAATGCAGATATATAACCATTATCGTAAGCATTGGATTGCACGTTACTGGCAGGAGAGCGGAATAAAGGTAATTCCGACAATATGCTGGAGCAGCAGTGAGTCGTTTGAGTGGTGCTTTGATGGAGAACCTACACAGAGTGTTGTAGCGATAAGCTCACTGGGAACACAAAACAGCAAAGAGAGAAAGAAAATATTCTTGGAGGGATACGAGGAAATGATAAAAAGACTGGATCCGGCGCAGATCATATTCTATGGCCGGGTACCGGAGGAATGTAAAGGCAATATAGTACACATAGAGAGCTTCAGTGAGAAGTTCCATAAAGCGGAGGTAGCACAATGGTAATGAATTTGCAGTATTTTGGAGGACGTGGCAGCAGTGGCGGTTTAGGTGGGACAGTTGCGATAACGAGGATGAAAGAACCGGACGAACACGGCAGGGCGACCAGAGAGAGTTTTTACATGACAGGTAAAAGAAATGTACTGATGAACTGGGATGAAGATGGAAATTATCATAAAAAACCTATAAAAACACAAGACGATGTGAGATTGAGCTTTAAGACAAGAGATGAAGCGGTCAAATATGCCAAGAAAAACGGGTATAAGTACATAAATCTCTAGGAAGGAGAGCATATGGATATAAACCTACAATATTTTGGTGGCAGAGGTGGCAGCAGTGGCATCGGTGGAGGATGGTCAAATACAGCACCTGGCGAAAAACAAGCCCGCTTTATGTACAATGGCGCCAAACGAAAGACCGGGGGAGAAGATGGATATATCAAAAACTCAAAGATGGAAAGCAAGTTGCATGACATTGACTCCGGAAAGCTAACCGGTGAACAATTTGCCAAGCAATTCACCACGAGAGAAGAACTTGACAAGGCAGGCAACTATCTCATGGATAAGAGCACTACCCTTAATTATAAAATACGTTCACTGAAAAACGCAGATGAGCTGAGAAAGAATCCGAAGCTATTCAACGAAGCCAAGGCAACCAGGGAAGCAAGAAATGCACTTAACGAGCGTCGCAAAGAGGTGGCACCAGTAAAGGCGGAGAAAACTGTCAGGAAAGCAGATGATGAATACACATCGTCAAGGACATCAACATACGACAGGTGGTACAAGAAAAATCGTGATAATTTTGCATCATGGTATTTTGGAAGCAGTGGAAAACCAAAGTGATATAGACATACAGAAAGCGAGGTGAAGACGTGGAAAAATATGAGCAGGCAGAGCTGGATTACATAGCCGGAATGAAGTACAAAGAGATAGCAGAAAAGTACGAGACGAGCGTCAACACCGTGAAGAGCTGGAAGCAGAGATATAACTGGGTAAGGGAAAAACGTAATAGTAGAGATGCAAAAAAAGAGTGCGCACACAAAAATAAAAAAGTGTGCACACAAAAAATCAAAGGTGCAGCAGTCTCTGATGAAACAGAAAAAGAACAGGCATTCGATAATACCGAAAATCCGGCATTAGATGAAAGAAAAAAATTATTTTGTCTCTTTTACAGCCAGACATTTAATGCCACACAGAGCTATCAGAAGGCATATGGATGTTCCCTAAACACAGCAAGAGCACATGGATATGAATTGTTGAGAAATGTGGAGGTAAAAAGTGAAATAGAGCACCTGACGGAGTTAAAGAGGCAGCAGTTGCTGGCAAAAGAGTCAGATTTTGTGGAGCTGCAGATGAGGATAGCGTTCGCGGATGCAGGAGATTATTACGAAATAAAGGGTGATAAAATCGTCTGGAAAGACTCAGATCAGACAGATACACAGCTCGTGAGAGAGGCAAAAACAGTAAAAGGAGATATCAGCCTGAGCCTGTATGATAAGCAAAAAGCAATAGACTGGCTGACTAAGTACTTCCTAATGCATCCGGATGATAAATACAAAGCTGAGTTTGACAAGAAGCGGGCAAATGTAAAGGATGGTTCTGCAGAGCAGATACTGGCAAATATGCAGATAATAACGGATGTATTGAAAAATCCGGTACCAAACAGGAAGATAGAGGACCTGGAGGGAGATGAGGAGAGTGAACAGACCGGCACCACTTAGTGAAAGACAATATGAATACTTCCTGAGGAGCTTAAACTGCTGGTTCAACGTTGCCGAGGGAGGCAAGCGAGGAGGAAAGAACGTACTCGCAACGCTGATATTCTGCAGTCTGCTGGAAACCCACAAGAATAAAATTCATTTAGTGGCAGGAGTATCAAATGCCACGGCCAAGCTGAATATACTGGACTGTGATGGCTATGGACTGCTCAATTACTTCGAAGGCAGATGTAGAGAGGGCAAATACAAGGACAGGGACTGTGTATATGTCCAGACAAAGACCGGAGAGAAGATAGTGCTCGTGTCCGGAGGAGGAAAAGACGGAGATGAGAAGCTTATAAAGGGTAATACATATGGAATGGCATATGTCACAGAGGCAAATGAGTGTCATAGGAAATTTCTGAAAGAGGTATTTGACCGAACACTCTCCAGCACGGACCGTAAGATATTCCATGATCTGAACCCAAAAGAAGAGGAACACTGGTATTATACCGAAATACTGAAATTCCACGAGGAGCAGCAGGCGAATGATGAAAATTACGGATATAACTATGGACATTTCACCCTGGTAGATAACATGAGCATGTCTGATGAGAAAATCAGGACGGTCCTTAAAACATACCAAAAAGGCACTGTGTGGTACAAACGGGATATAAAAGGTGAGAGAGCTGTAGCAGAGGGCATTATATTCCGTAAATTCGCAGAGAATAATATCCCATATCTGTGTGATGACTCAATACTGAAATATAACAAGGACGGAGAGCTGTTCCCAAGGCCGAGTAAGGTCGTAATAGGCATGGACTTCGGAGGTAATGGATCCATGACCACAATGGTGTGTTCACTGTATTTCAGAGGGTATCACTTTATTTATCCTGTGGAAGAGGACTATCTGAAGCTGTCCCCGGATATAGATGCCAATAACATCTGTGACAAGTATATAGAGTTTTATCGCAGATGTGCAGCAAAGTATGAGCGTATAGACTGGACATTTCCGGACTCTGCCAGCACAACAATGATAAATTCGCTGCGAAGCGCAGCAAAAAAAGAGGGACTTCCGTATGACCATATAGCAGGATGCCGTAAGAATGAGATATCAGAGAGACCGAGGACTGTAGATTTACTGCTCAATACCGGCAGAATGAAAGTGCATAAGAGGTGTGTGAACATAAGAAAGGCAATAGGCACACTCAAGTGGGATGAGAAGTACCCCAACATCCCGGAGGATAAGAACATAGGCAATTGTAATGACTGGTGGGATGCACTGTGTTACACGATGCTTGATTTTATAGAGTATATAGACTTAGACAGATAAGGAGGAAACAGATGGAAAGCTGTGTTGAAGCAAAGATAAAGAAAATGGGATACAGGGTAAATACAAAGCCATACGGCTATATCGATGTGGCGAATATGTGGTATAGGAATGAGATAATAGACGATTTCCATAAAAGGACCACCATACAGGGCGAGCAGTACGAGATAGAGCGTATTGGCTTTGCCAAGAGAGGATGTGAGGATGATGCCAACCTGTGTGAAATCATAAATATAAACATGGGTACGAAAGAGCAGACGGCAGCAGTCAACAAGATGCTGGATGATAACAGATTTAACGTGATGTACCGTAAACAGCTTGAGCATATGAGTGCGACAGGAACAGTGGCAGCATACATACGCTTGGAAGATGCCATATATCTTGATAACGGCAAGGCAACAGGCGGAAAAATCCGCATAACATACTGCTACGCTGAGAACTATACACCTTTGTTGGTGGAAAATGATGATGTAATAGAGGCATGTTTCTCAGCGAATGACTATCAGGGAGATAAAAAGAGGACAACAATGGTCATGTTCACCAAAGGAGAGGACGGAAATTACCGTGCAGATACATTTGTGTTCGATGAGAAAGGAAAAGAACTGTCGTCTTACTGGATCATACTGGGAGATGTAAAGCCGTTTGCAGTAATGAGGGTGGCAGAGGTCAATAATATCCGGTACATGGATGGATTTGGCTATCCAAAGGTGTACGGAGCAATACCGACACTAAAAGAAATAGACCTCTGCAACATGATACTGACCACAGACCTTGAAAAGGGCGAAAAACTTGTGCTCACGAATGAGGCGATTGTAGGAATAGACCCTGAGACAGGCAGGATAAGAGAAAAGAGCTCTCTTTTGAAGAAATTATTTGTATTCCTGGGAGAAAAGCTCCCGGAGGCAAAGAGCATAATACAGGAGTATAATCCGCAGATAAGAGTTGATGAGATTACAAAGTCATTTGAACTGTGCCTAAGCCTCTTTTCCATGACATTTGGTTTTGGTTCCAAAAAGTACACCTTCGAGAACGGACAGATTAAGACAGCAACGGAGTATATCGGAGAGCGTCAGGATGCCATGCAGGAGCTGAATAAGCAGCGCAAAGAGGCAGTAGACTATATCACCGGCATAATAAGGGCTGTATTGTGGTTTTCAAATACGTTTCTGGAAACATCCTACGACATAGGCAAAGAAGTCTGCATAGATTTTGATGATTCATATATCGAGGATAAGACCACGCGGATGAACAACATGAGAGCTGATGCAATGTCGTTTTCTGAGATACCTGAGTTTATGATCAGATACCTTATGATGAGCCTGAATATTGAAAGAGACGAGGCAGAGAAGATATTAGACAGTGCACAGGAAGAACCTGATCCGGAAGGGGAGGACTAGGAGGTACTAAATGCTGACAGAGAACCAGTTGGAGATGCTTGGAGACAAAGGTGCTGCACTCATACAGGCATCTGAGCAGGATATAATAGCAGATATTGCCAGGCGAATCAAGAAGACAGGGCGATTCACAGAGACAGCAGAGCTTCAGGTCATGGCTTTAAGACGCGCCGGATACGATACACAGAAAATCCGTGTTGAAGTCATGAGAATACTCAATGCAGACCCGGAATACAAAAAGATGGTGGCAAATGAGACAAAGCAGTATAAAAGGGATGTCATGATAGCTATCAGGCAGATGGAGAGGGAAGCGGAAGAGGCAGGAGACCGGATAATAGCCGAAGCCGGAGACATGTCTTTTAACCGCGACCTGTATGCGTGGCATCAGGCCGGACAGACACTCACAAAGGACTCAAGCATAGTAAAGCTCATAGAGGAGATGAGCATAGCCACACAGGGCACGCTAAAGAACCTCACAAGGACAATGGGATTCAAAGGACCTCATGACTTTACCAGTCTTGAGAATGCATATATACGTACACTGGATAAAGCTCTGATGAATATGGTATCAGGTGGAATGAGCTATGATGCAGCAGTAGAACAGGCAGTTCGGGAGATGGCAAAGAGCGGTTTGAGAAGTGTAGACTATGCCAGCGGACGAACTTACCAGCTTGATACTGCAGTAAGAATGTGTGTAAGAACATCAGCTCACCAGCTTTCGGCCAAGATAAGCAACAGAAACTGTGATATTATGAACACGGACCTTGTGGAAGTGTCAAAACACTGGGGAGCACGTCCGTCACATGCTGTCTGGCAGGGCAAGATATACTCACGCTCCGGAAAGAATAAGAAATATCCACCATTCTCGGAGTGCCACTATGGAGAAGCAGACGGATTGTGCGGAATAAACTGCCGTCATATATTCTATCCGTTTTTCGAGGGCATCAGCGAACCGAACACGTGGCCGGATGAACCGGAACCGAAAGAATATAACGGCAAAATGTACGATTATTACTCAGCCACACAGAAACAGAGAGCTATGGAGAGAGGGATAAGAGCCACCAAGAGAGAAGTTGAAGCCATGAGGTCCATAGGTGGGGAGACAGGAGACCTGCAGTCACAGATAAAGAAACAGGTGAAGGAATACCACAAGTTTTCCCACAAGATGGGAATAAGCCCGAAAGATAACAGGCTGAGAGTGGTAAAGGGCAGCAGTGACCTTAACAGGACGGAGACAATAAAAGCACATAATGCTACAAAAACAGATACAACAGCTATTAAAAATAAGCTTGAAAATACTGCAAATGATGGTACAATGAAATTGAACCTGCAGTATTTTGCAGAGAAAGATATAGTAAATCAAAGCTCAAATTCTCTTAAAAGAGCGATTAGAAAGTATCAGACCGGTATAGCTGAACATGAAGATAAAATATCAAATCCACAAGCATATGTTTCGGACTGGGATAATAAAGACGAGAGAGAACAAAAAGGGCTGATTAAACACTGGAATAAAGAAATCAGAAATTTTAATCAATCTATAAATGATAGAATTAAAGAATTGAAAGACAGGGGGGATTATGATGAGTGATGAATTTAAATACATAGTTTCAAGAGTGCTGGATAATGCAAACGATGCAATATCAGAGGCAAAAGAAAATCCCGAAGATGATTTTTACAAAGGCAGGAAAATGGCTTATTATGAGGTATTAGACACCATTAAGAATGAGCTTAAAGCAAGAGATGCTGACTTAAAAGAGTTTGGTCTTGATATTGATTTGGAAAATGTAATTCTGTAATAGATATTATTAAGTAAGTGTGGAATGATGATAAATTTTGATTAACAAAGCTGCCAAAGGAGTAAAATAAAATACTCCGGGCATATAAAGTTGTTTGAATATTCAGGACAATGTGATATACTCAGACTAAGGGGTGAGCAAATGTCCACAGAAGAATATTGGTACAGGTGTCCTAAATGTGGATATCCGAAGATGATAAAGTATCGAAATGATACAAAGCTGAGGAATTTCCCGGGATACTGCAAGAGATGTAAAAAAGAATCAATTATCACAATAGAGCCAAGAGCCAAATAATTAGATCCAAGTGATTTAGTTATTTGGCTCTTTTTATATTTTAGCGGAAAGGTGCATCCTGAGGGCATGCCGGTACTTTTTTCAATCCGTTTTTTTCAGCCGGCAGCAGTGCAATCCTGCTCTTTCCGATTCCCTACCGCAGAAAATGCGGTTAATAAATTATTTTAGGAGGATACCATGGAGAACATTTTTAAGATCATGAAAGACTTTGGCATAGAGATGCCGGAGGACAAGAAAGCAGACTTTGAGAAGTCTGTTCTTGAGAATTACAAGACAGTTAATGACTACAATAAGCAGGTTGAAAGCCTGAACAAGGCCAATAAGACCATCAAGGCCAATGATGATGCCATGAAAGACCTGCAGACCAAGCTGGATGCGTTCAAGGACGTGGATGTGACCAAGCTCAACAAGACTATTGAAGACCTGAAAGCAGAAAAAGCACGCATTGAGAATGACTATAAAGACAAGGAAGCTAAGAGAGACTTTGATGATCTGATAAAAGATGCCATCACAGGCGCACATGGTAAGAATGCAAAGGCAATTACTGCATTACTGGATGTTGATACGCTTATGCAGTCAAAGAACCAGAAAGAGGACATTGCCGCAGCTATTAAGAAGCTCACAGAGGCAGAGGACAGTAAGATGCTGTTTGGAGAGCCTGAACCACAGGCTAGGGGAGGAGGAAGTCCAATTGGAAGAATTGGAGATGACAGTCACCCGAATACCACAGATAGTATCTCAAGTGCCCTCAAAGAATATTACAAAAAGTAAAGGAGAAAGAATATGGCACTTACACTTGCAGAGGCAAAAGTCGGTTATACAGATAAAATCGACCAGCAGGTAATTGACGAGTTTAGAAGAGACTCGGTATTACTTGATAAGCTTACATTTGACGATACCATTTCGCCAACAGGCGGAAGTAATCTGGTATATGGATACCAGAGACTTGAGACACCATCAACAGCCGGTATCCGTCAGATCAACCAGGAATACACACCGAATGAGGCAAAGAGAACCAAACAGACAGCAAGCCCTGTTATTCTCGGCGGTTCATTTGAGATCGACCGTGTAATCGCTCAGACATCAGGAGCTATTAACGAGCTTGATTTCCAGATCAAACAGAAAACACTCGCAGGAGCGAACTATTTCCACAACCTTGTAATTAACGGAACATCTGCAGCGACAGGAACAGGATATATTGTTAATACCTTCGACGGATTAAAGAAAATCCTTGCCGGAAAGTCAACAGAGGTTTCGACAAATGTAGATGTTTCAACAACATCGGCACTGGACAGCAACTATAACGCATTGCTTGATGAGCTTGATGCTTTTATCGCATTGCTTGCTGCAAAGCCTGATATCCTTATGATGAACACAAAGATGCTCACAAAGATCAGGGCAGCAGCACGAAGAGCCGGATACTACGACAGAACAAAGAATGATTTCGGTAACTATGTAGAGACATATAACGGAATCGCTCTTTTAGATGCCGGACAGTACTATGACGGCGCAAAGACAGTGGATGTTGTAGACACAACTACTCCAACAGAGTCAGCATATGGAACAACAAGCATCTATGCCGCAAAGCTTGGTCTTGACGCTTTCCATGGTATTTCAGTGGATGGTTCAAAGATGCTTAAGACATATCTTCCTGATCTTTCAGCTCCTGGAGCAGTAAAGAAGGGTGAGGTAGAGCTTATTGCCGGAGCTGTCCTCAAAAACAGCAAGATGGCCGGTAAGTTATCAGGCATCAAGATTCTCGACAAGAAAGCAGCGTAAAAAGAAGGGAGCTATAATATGTCAATTATCAATTGGGAGTATTACAGCTTCCATTTTCCTACAGTGGTACCGCAGAGACAGTTTGAAGCTGTCGAGGCACAGGCAGAAGCAGAATACAACAGGATTGCAAAGCCGTATATGCAGATTCCAAAGGAGCGGGCACAAGACACAGTATTTAAGCTGTGTAACTTCCTTTGGACAAATCAGTCTGCAGCAGGCAGAACAGTCACATCCGTGAATAATAACGGATATTCTGAATCATATGCCATCACAAACCCCGAACAGGTGCAGCAGTCCATAGATGAAATCATCTACAAGGGCATAGGAATCAGATTGGCAGGTGCATTTTAGTGAATGACAAGACCATAACAGTTTACAACGCACATAAGGGCAGTGACGGAAAAGATATCTGGAAGAGAACAGTCATATATGGAGTAGAGTACCATTACTCTTCTGACAGGACGGTAAGCCAGAGCGGGGCAGTTATTTACACACCGATTCTGACGGCCATTGTGCCGGATACAGCCGATTTCGGAACAAAGGCATATGTTGATGCAGTGGAATACTCAAAGCTCTCTGTGGACGAAATAGAGGGCTATTTCACATTTAACCCAAGAGGGAACAAAGATATCATAGTTGCCGGAGAGTGCTTCAAAGAAATATCACAGGAGTACAGGATATCACAGCTTCAGGCAGATTATCAGAAATCCGGCACGATAATATCACTCTCAGACAATACAGAGGGTGATTTGCTTAAGCATTACAAGGTGGTATGTAAATAGTGGGTGGAATAATTCAATTTGCTTTATCAATGAAAGACTGGCCGTCAGACAAAAAGACCGTGGAAAAATACGGCATAGATACAAACGGACCGGTGCAGCAGTATATTGATTCAGAGTGCTTAAGAAGAATGGATCCGTTCGTACCGTTTGATACAGGAGCATTGAAAAATAATGGAGTTCTTAATACAACTATTGGAAGTGGTGAAATTGTTTACAACATGCCGTATGCGAGAAAGCAGTACTATATACCGATGCACCATCAGGGGGGTCGTACAGCATACTGGTTTGAGCATATGTTGAATGGCGGCACACGCGAGAAGATACTGAAAGGAGCACAAAAGATTGCCGAACAGATGGGAGACCACTAAAACGATAGGCCAATGCCTCACAGAGTACCTGAAAAGGTATGAGGGCATGGATTTTTCAGATATCCTCACGGACTTCATAAAGTCACCTGAGGGAGATATAAGCGCATACAGCCTGTACAAGACACCGGAACGAAGCGAGATTGAGTTCCAGGACGGAAGCAGACAGATAACAGAGTACTATAACCTCTTTGCAAGGAGACCTACACAGGAAGACGATGTGAGGATAGAGAACAACGCGTCACTGGATGAGTTTTCAGAGTGGATTGAGGAGAAAGAGCTTGAAGAGGACTATCCCGAACTGCCTGAGGGCATGACGGCACTTGAAATAGGCATATCAGACTCGGCATCCATCACATCGCAGGAGGATACGAGTGCTATTTATCAGGTAACAATAAAATTAACATATTTGAAAGAGAGGTAAAGCGATGCCAGAAGCAACAAAGACAGCCTTGGAGCTGGTAAAAAAACATAAAATTGCATTATTTCTTTATAACGGCACAAAGTACGTCAGAATCAAGAAGTCTGACGCTCTCACACTGTCGATGAACCCGGTTGAAACAGAATATGACTATATTGCTGACGAGTCACCGACTACAGAGGTGGAGGATTATAAGCCATCTATTGACCAGAACCTTGTTATGTACAAAGGCTCTGAAGACTATGAGATGATGTGGCCGTATTACTACGAGCGCAGAACCGGAGACGCTGCACATACAAAGTGCATGATTGTATTCATGCAGGAGCCTGGAACAGACGGAGGATACAAAGCATGGGAGACAGACAGCACTATCTCAATGCAGGATTTGGCAGCAGTTGACAAGAAGCTTGATTTTAAAATCATCTTCGGCGGCGGAATCACGAACGGCACGGCCACCATGACGGACGGCACACCGACGTTTACCGCAGATAAATAAAGAAAGGGTGAAAAAACATGGAATACACATTACAGATTCATAACAGGGAGTACGAGCTTCCGAAAAAGACTCTTGCAGTAGAGGAGAAGATTGAAAAAATCAAGAAGCTCTGCAGGGATTCGAAAATCACCACCAGAACACAGTATGAAAATAAGCTTAATTTCATTACTGAAATGGTGGGGGAAGATAATGCAAAGGAAATCTTCGAGTCGAACGACATCTCAAATATCGCGGAGATGGACTTAGGCGAGATAGATGCCACATACAGAGGTGTACTTGACGGATTTGCAAGACCCGACCGGGAAGCAGTCGCAAAAGAAAACCTTAAGGTGCTCGGAAACCCTATGATTCAGCAGATGTTAAGCATCGCAGAGGGCATGGACAAGCTTCAGGGAGCCCTCAAAGAAAATGATTAATATAACAAGTAAAGCTCTGCCTGATGCCATCGTGGTTGGTGGCAGAGCTTTTTTATTAAAGACAGATTACAGAGTATGGATCAGATTTACACAGGATTTCAAAGCGTGGAAGAAAATGGGATACAGGGGAGTCATAGATATTAAATATCTGTTTGAGAATGACATCCCGGCATTTTCAGAGGCTGATGATTATTCAGGAATCCTTGAATTTGCTTTTCCACAGAATGTAGTGCCACATTACGAGCACGATAATGGAGAAGATGTATTGTTTTATGACATAGACGGAGATTACATCTATGCTGCATTCATGCAGGCATATCACATAGACCTTATTTCTACGGATATGCACTGGCACAAGTTCCTTGCACTCATGAATGGACTTCCTGACAGCACAAGGCTGTCGGCAATCATGGGGTACCGTGCATATACAGGCGAGAAAATAAAAAATGAGGCACAGATGTACCGTGCACTCAAAGATGCCTGGATGCCTCCATATGAGGAGACAGAGGAAGAAAAAGCTGCAGATGAAGAGTTTGAGAAATACTTCGGAGGATAGATAGAGCCGGAGCCTTAGAGCCAGAGCCTTAAGAAAGGAGCTGGCAATGAGCGACCCAAAATTAATAATTAAAACACTGCTGGACAACAGCCAGCTTAAGTCCGGATTATCGGACATGAACAGCATGGTATCCGGTGCATCGGCCAAGGTTGGAACCTTTGCAAAGGTAGGGGCGGCAGCAGTCGGAACTGCAGTCGTAGCAGGTACCACGGCGGCGGCTACACTGGTAAAGAAGTCAGTGGAAGGATATGCAACCTTTGAGCAGATGGTCGGAGGAGTTGAGACACTGTTTGGAGCAGGCGGACAGAGCATGGAAGAATATGCACAGTCCACAGGCAAGACAGTGGGAGAGATAGAGAGCAAGTATAACTCCCTGATGACAGCACAGACCACTGTGCTCAATAATGCCAACAACGCATACAAGACTGCAGGTCTTTCAGCTAATGATTACATGGAGACTGTAACAAGCTTCAGCGCAAGCCTTATACAGTCACTCGGAGGAGACACCGAAAAAGCCGCAAGCTATGCAAACAGAGCTATCACGGATATGTCAGACAACTCTAACAAGATGGGTACCAACATGCGCGATATCCAGAATGCATACCAGGGCTTTGCAAAGCAGAACTATACCATGCTTGACAACTTAAAGCTTGGATATGGCGGTACACAGGAAGAAATGAAGCGACTCATCAAGGATGCTTCACAGATGACTGATGTACAGCAGAAACTTGGTGTGACTGTAGATGAAAGCAGTCTGTCGTTTGGAAATATCGTAAATGCCATTTCTGTAATGCAGGAGAGCTTAGGAATTGCCGGCACCACATCAAAAGAAGCTGCAACCACTATTGAGGGTTCGTTGAACAGTGCAAAAGCAGCGTGGGAGAACCTTGTTGTTGGAATGGCAGACGATAATGCAGATTTTGATACACTTGTACAGAATTTCGTTGATACTGCATCCACAGCCTTTGAGAACATGCTTCCTCGTATAGAGATAGCACTAACAGGACTGGGACAACTTATAGAGAAACTGCTTCCGGTCATAGTACAGAAGGTACCGGAGATTATAATGCAGACTCTTCCGGGACTGATAAACGCGGGAATACAGATGGTATCGGCACTGGGACAGGGACTGATGCAGTATCTGCCGGAGCTGATTTCGTATGCTACACAGCTTGTGGTACAGCTTGTACAGGGACTGGTGTCAGCACTGCCAAAGATTGTTGAGTTTGCTTCACAGCTTATCGAGACAATAGTTACATCAATGATAAATGCAGCACCGGATCTTATAGATGCCGGTAAAGAACTCATAGAGTTTCTTGTAAACGGAATTGCTGAAAACCTGCCAAACATAGTTCAGACTATTACAGATCTGATTTCAAATATCAATTCTTTCTGGGCGGAGAATGGTCCGGAGTTCATCAGATGGGGAACTGACCTGCTCAGCAACCTGATAGACGGAATCATACAGGCCGTGCCGGTATTACTGCAGAATCTGCCGGGAATTATCCAGTCCATGGTAGAGGGGTTGTTAAATAATGGCCCAGTACTCATTGAGTGTGGTCTTAAACTTCTGCTGCAGCTTATTGAGGGAATTTTATCATGTATACCGGATATTCTGGCGGCAATACCGCAGATAATAGCCGCGATAGTTGAAGCTTTTGTTAATTACGATTGGCTTGGACTGGGAGTCGAGGTTATAAATTTTGTGAAGGACGGAATGGGAGAAAGCTGGGACAATATAGTTGCTTTCTTCACAGAAACCATACCGAATTTTATCCAGTCGATATTTGACTGGTTCAATGAACTCCCCGGAAAACTCCTAGAGTGGGGACAGAACGTATACATAACAGTTACAACGGCTATATCCGACATGATAACTGCAGCAGTTGGGTTCATATCGGAACTTCCGGATAAGATAGCTTACTGGATAGGCTTTGCACTCGGCAAGGTTGTAGAATGGGGCTCTAACATGAGAGAAAAAGGAAAAGCAGCCGCAAAAGGACTGTTCGATTCGGTAGTCGACGGACTTGCAAATCTCCCGAACAAAATTATGAGTACAGGAAAAAATATAGTATCAGGTCTTTGGAAAGGTATCAAAGGAGCATGGAGTGGACTGACAAAGAAAGTCAGCAACCTCGCAGGAAAACTGTTACAAGGATTCAAGGATGCGCTTGGCATCCACTCTCCGTCACGTAAATTTAAGTGGGTTGGAGAAATGTGCGTAGCCGGCATGGATGAACCTATAGCAGACTACAATCCTTACGACACGCTTAATAAGTCTATTAAGGCAAATGAATCTACCATGAAAGCAAACTTTGTGGGAAGCGGTTCATACGCGGCCACATATAATGCGGTATATGACTATGATGCGCAGGCACAGGCTACAGCAAGTGCGCTAAAAGGCATGAGTGTAAATATTGATGGAAAGAGAGCAGGAAAGATTATAGCCCCTCACGTAGATGCTGCATTGGGTGATTTTGCAACAGTGAGAACATAAGGAGAGTATATGGGAAACTTTGGAATTAAAATAATTACAGAAACTGATGCATTTCATACAAGTGAATTAGGACTTAAAATGACAGCACTTAAGATTCCATTCCCGAGCCCAAAAACCAATTATATTTCGGTACCAGGCGCCTCTGGCAATATTGATTTGTCGGAGGTGTTTGGCAGGGTATTATATGAGGATAGAAGCAATGTAACATTTGAGTTTGTTCTTCGTGGAAATTTTGATTTATGGGAGGTTGTCACGTTTAGGATTGCCACTATGATACATGGGAAAAAGTGCAAGGTGATTGTAGATAATGACCTTAGTCACTATTATGTATGTAGGCTGTCTGTTGACCGTAGCAAATCAAAAAGAAGTGTTGGAACTATAACCTTAAGTGGAACAGCCGAATCATTTAAATATGATATTTATAATACAGCTGAAGAATGGCTTTGGGATACGTTTGACTTTGAAGAGGGAGTACTGCGTGAATATAATGAAATTACTGTAAGTGAATACAATAAAGAACTTGTATTAATAGGCGGAATTATGCCGCAGGTGCCAGTTTTTACCGTAAAAAATGTAAATGAATTAAAACTGACATATGCAGGAAGAACTTATGATATGCCGGAGGATGGTACATATCGTTTCCCGGCCATAGTTGTAGCAGAAAATGATATAACTCTTAGTTTTACAGGAACTGGAATTGTAACCATAAATTACAGAGGAGCATACCTATGATATATGAAGTTTTACTTGATGGAAAAACACTATATTTTCCGAATGATAAAGAGGCTGTTATTTATGATGCAACGCTGACACAGGCATTAAATGATGCAGGCACATTCGAGTTTACTGTTCCTTGTACGAACCCACTGTATAGTAAGATTGAAAATCGTGTAAGTATGGTACAGGTTTTAAAAGACGGTAATGAAATTTTTAACGGACAGGTAAGGGAATACAGTGAAGTATTAAAAGGTGAAAGGGAAGTGAAGTGTGTAGGAGAGCTTGCCTTTTTATATGATTCAATCCAGCCGCAGGCGAAGTACCAGAACCAGACCCCATTGCAGTTTTTTACTAATCTGCTTACAATCCACAACAACCAGGTTGAGAAAGAAAAACAATTTGAAGTTGGAGTAGTGACTGTAAAAGATTCAAATGACAGTATATACAGATTTACTAACAGAGAGGATACACTTACAGATTTACGGAACAAATTATGCGATCGATTAAGTGGCTATTTGCGTATTCGCAAGAAAGACGGTATAAGATATTTGGATTTGGTTACACTTGAGGATTATGGAAAAGTATGTGCACAGCCTATTCAGTTCGGTTACAACTTATTAGATTTTACATGTGGTACATCTGGGACAGATATAGCAACTGCAGTTATTCCATTAGGCGCAAGACTGGACCAAAGTGTAATAGATGGATTGGATGCATATACCACAATAGAATCTGTAAACGATGGTAAAGATTATGTATTTATCCAAAATGCAGTGGATCATTTTGGATGGATTCGGAAAGTGGTAAACTGGGATGATGTGACTGACCCGGATAATTTGAAGAAAAAAGCAGAGGAGTGGTTGAAGAGTAATCAGTATGAAACCATGACGCTTGAAGTAACCGCAGTTGATATGTCGATGCTAAATGCAGATATCGATACATATGAGGTTGGAGATGTGGTACGTACTCTTGCAAATCCGTTTGGAATGGATACAAGATTTCCATTGCAGAAGAAAACCACATATTTGCAAAGTCCGGAAAAAAATACTGTGGTTTTTAGTAATACATTAAAGAAGACATATACACAACAGGTTACAAGCTCTGTAAAGACATTAGAACAGAGCTTGCCACAGGAAAAATCTATGCTCCAGGCAGCAAGGGATGAAGCAACAGCTCTTATTCGCAATGGCGCAAACGGTACATTATTTCCGGATAACACGAATGGTGGTATTACAATTGAAAATGGTCTGATTAAAAATTGGAGTATATGCTCAGCAACTGGCAGTACATCTTTTATATCGGGCCTATCCTGGGATGACGGAAACATTACAAGTGTGGATAGAACAACTGTAAATATAAAGAATGGTCTTATTGAAAGTTGGTCAATCGAAACAAAAAAATACCAAAAGGCAGGGATGGGAATGGAATATTGCAGCAGACCAAAAGAAAGTGAGTTAGAGTCAACATTGGTTGTTGACACACAAGACAGCATCACAGGGCAGGAAGAAAGCAAGGAGGATTAGAGTATGTCAGATATTATGAATGAATTAAAAACTATCAGAGAGGCACGATATGGAAAAGAGGTGCGGGAATCCATAGCAGCTGGAATTGAAACTTGTTATAAAGAGGGCAGGGCGGGCACTACGGATTTGCAGGCAAGGCAGGATCTCTTAACAACTAAAACAGAGCTGGATGTTGAAAGAAAACGTTTAAATGAACTTGATTCAACAAAAGCATCTAAAACAGAGCTGGATGTTGAGCGTAAGAGAATTAATCAGATGACTAAACTTCCTGATGGTAGCACAACCGGTGATGCAGAGCTTGCAGATATCCGTGTTGCATCCAATGGAAGGACTTACGATACAGCTGGTGGAGCAGTAAGAGGACAGGTTGGTGGATTGATAGAAAAAACAGATGCGATCAATAGCGCTATATATAGTGCTGGCGATACTGCTATTGAGGCAACCAGCGTAACTGGATATCGCTTGAAGGATGGTGGAGTTGAAAACGCCACAAATTCGAAAAAGATAGCAGTGTATCATATTTTGAATGATATGTATTATATTAAAACAAAATATGGATATCAGTTCAGAAGTAATACAAACGGAGATAGTGCTATAAGTACATTCCTTGGAGCATGTGATGGAGTTATACAGGCGGTGGATGGAGCAAGATTTTTGGCTGTTGAGATGGACACGGAAGATGACAATAATTATGGTGTGTTTGAAGCTGTTAATGAATTAGAAAAAGTTAAAAATTCACAGCTTAAGTTAGATGCGAATCTGGAAGAAGAAGGGAAAGCCGCTGATGCGAAGGCAGTAGGGGAAGCCGTTGGTTCACTCAAGGAAGATTTATCCAACAAAATCACAAAGTTCTACGCATCAAATCAAGGTGAAACCCATCTTGCCGATTCTGACAATGGAAAGATTCAAGATATGATGATATATGGCAAATCCTCACAGGATGGAACGCCATCAGTAGAAAATCCAGTTGAGATTAAGAGCGTTGTGAATCCAACAGTAAAACTACTTGGAAGTAATATCTTAAAAATTAGAGATGGTGAATATCAAAATTCTGGATGTACCATTACTGTAAGCAACGGAGTTATAAAATTAAACGGAACATCTACTGTTAATAAACGTATTTACTTGCCAATAGATACCCCATCTATGCTTAAAGAAGGAACTGAAATTATATTTTGTCCAAATAATATAAAAAGCATTGAAAATATAAACAAATGCTACGTTGATTATAGCAACGAGAACACAAAGAGCCTTTCAATTGCAAGCAATATTGTCAATACACCTTATGTAATTACAAGACAAGATGCTAGGTATGAATTTAAGTTATCTATTAAAATTACAAGAGGAAATACTTTCAACAACGAAACATGGAAGCCACAAATCTTAATAGGTAAACAAATTACTCCATTTGAGCCATACAAAGAACAATCAATACAGTTGCCAATAACATTAAATGCTATTCCAGTCTCAAGTGATGGTAATGTCACAATTAACGGACAACAGTATATTGCGGATTATGTGGATGTGGAACGAGGAAAATTAGTTAGGAGAGTTGATTCTTCTAAGCTAGATAATACGCAATCTATTATAGATAAAACGGAATGGTTATTGGCAGAGGAACAAGAAACCGACCTTACAACAGAACAGATACAAGCATTAAAAGAACTTGTAACCTATTATCCAGTAACAAACATCAGCGTCAATTCAGAACAGCTTGACGGATATACAGTATTTAACTATCCAATTAGCATAGCTAACGGATGGAACTATGTAAAACAACAGTTAAACGACAACCGAGATTATATCTATGATATGGATACACAATCAGCAGAAGCCTATGTAAACAGCGAATATGCAGTAGCATTAACAGAATTGGAGGTATGATTATGCTGTACAGAACATTATTAAAACTTAAAGAAAGAAACGGACTTACAGACAATTTAAAGAACAAAATTGATATTTTTTTCGCGACAAGCAGAATTACCGAAGAGCAGTACAATGAGTTGATGGATATTAATAAAGAAGAAAAACTGAAAGCGGGAATTAATTAACTAAAGGAGGGCTAAAACAATGTTTAGAAAAATGAAAAGAACAATAATGGTGATGACTTGTGTGATTGCAATGGGGTTTTTTAATGTGGTGCCGGTATTTGCCTGTACACCACCGTTAAATCCGCCATCTGTTAAGATTCCGGATATCAACTTTGAGCCAGACGATACATTGAAAGAAGCCTTCGACAACGCCGCAAAAAAGTGGCTTGAGAAATGCATCCTCGGTACTCCGAAAGTAAATTATGCTACTTATTTCAAAAGTACATCAAGATATTTTAACTATGCAGTTTTTTCAGCAAATTGGAACAAAGTAGAAAATGCTACGTCTTATAAAGTTAAAGTTACAAAAGCAGATGGATCTTACAAAGAATTTGATACAACGTATACATCATTTTATGCAATGAATTATACAGATGAATTTTTTGCTGATGGAATGGATGATGCGACTGTAATGGTAAGAGCATACGGTGAAAATGGAACATTTAGTTTGTGGTCTAAAACAACCACTATTACTAGATTTAGATACTAGGAGGGGGATAGCATGATAAGAGGTACCACACCTACGTTAGAGTTTACACTGCCGTTTGACACATCACTGATTGCAGAGATGTATGTCACGATAGCACAAGGCGAAAAAACGGTGTTGGAAAAAACCTTGTCGGATTGCAGTTGTTCTGGAACATCCGTATCACTGACTCTGACACAAGAGGACACGCTAAGATTACAACAACAGCCACGATTACAGGGTGAAATACAGATAAGAGTGCGGACTACAGCCGGAGAGGCTCTTGCATCCGACATCATGAGCGTATATGTCGGCAGGATCCTGAAAGAAGGAGTGATTTGATGCGATTCGATGTAACCTTTCGCGAGCTTGACAAAAAACTGGACGTGGATTTTTGCACTAGAAATGAGCAGATTAAGGTTGACTTTGAGCACTTCCAGATTGTATCCGACCACACCGGAGTGGAGTACTACAAAGGCGATTACACGGTCACGCCAAAAGTAGAAAAACAAGAGCTTGCGACACGTCAAAAGTTTCTGACAGAAAATGTAAAAATCAAAGAAATTCCATTTTTCGAGGTGTCAAATCTTGAAGGTGGACAAACTGTATTTATTGGAAAGGAATTGTAAAATATGAGTATTAATAAAGTAGTATATGGTGGAAAGACATTGATTGACTTAACAGGAGATACTGTGACTGCGGATAAGCTGTTGAGCGGTATCACGGCACATGGAAAAGACGGAGAACTGGTCACGGGAGCGTGCACGTTCGACGTAGACTCTAACGATGCCACTGCCGCAGTTGCGGAGATTTTAAAAGGCAAAACCGCCTACGCAAGAGGTACAAAGCTTGTCGGCACGATGCCGAATAATGGAGCTGTGACAGGCTCTATCAAGACTCTGACAGACAGCTATGTGATTGCACAGGGCTACCATGATGGTTCCGGCAAGGTCGGAATCGATGCCACAGAAAAGGAGAAACTGACCGCTAATAATATCCGAGAGGGTGTGACCATCCTCGGAGTAAAAGGTACGATGAGCGGCAGTGAGGGAGTAAAGGCACAGGCTAAGACGGTCACTCCGTCAAGTGTACAACAGACCATTCTGCCGGATGCTGGATATACGCATCTGTCACAGGTTACAGTGGAAAAGATTCCGTATGTAGAATCCGAAAACTCTGCCGGTGGAACTACAGTGACGATTGGGTAGGAGTGATTAAATATGGCAGTAAATAAAGTAGAATATGCCGGTAAGGTATTACTTGATTTGACGGAGGATACGGTAACCGCAGATATGATGGAAAGCGGTGTAAAAGCTCATGATAAAACAGGGGCGTTGATAACCGGTAGTATTCCAGTTAATGACATGTTGACATATGCCGCGATAAGCGAAAGTGACCTTGATTATATTAAAACGCACACCTCTTACGGTGAATTACGTGTTGTAACAATCAATTCGAATATATACCCAAAAAACGAAGAAAAAATGATATTAAAAGGACAGGAACAACGATGCAAAATTAGTATCATTGCCGACTATTTCGGAAGTGCAAGTCCGGCAGACGTTCGCAAAGGTATTACTTTTACAAGTACAAACGGACTCAAAATTACTGGAACTGCTGACATGTCTGGTGGTATATCTAATAACAACTGCGAAGCGTATCTTGTAGACGTATCAAACCCAACAGTATCTTTTAAGACAGCATCTGGGACAATCAAAGCATACGGCTATGCATATGAGACTACAAAATCACAGTGGGGTGGTTCTACTAATACAACCATGTATGCTTTCAATGGCACAAACTATTATAAATCAGCATTTTACGGGTCACCAACTGCAACAAACATCACACTTGGTATTTCTGAAGGAAAGCTGACAGGATTACCGTCAGGATTAAGTGGTGGAACATTATTAGTTACAAGAGGTATTTAGAAAGGCGCCTGTATCCGCATCTGATCAGGTACACAACAGCAACTGATGGACTGGATAGAGGAATGCCTGTTGAAGAGGTACAACAGATTTTAGGACATGTAAACATTGCAACAACTATGATATATGCAGAGGTATCAAGAGCAAACGTGAAAAACAATCACAGAAAATGTATTGTTTAATGTAGAAAAATGATAACATAGTAGAGAAATTATATTAAATTTGTGTTATAATTAAAAATAACAAAACAGATGAAGAAAGATACATTAGAGCCTGAGAGCCGATACCAGAAATGGTGCCGGCTCTTTTATATTTAAAGAAAGGAGCAAACAATGGAAAACATTAACACAATCAAAGCAATAGTAACAGTGGTGGCAGCGTTTTTGTCTGCACTGTTGGGAACACTATATATACCAGTGCTTCTCATGATCTTATGCAACATTATCGATTATGCAACAGGCCTTATGGCAGCAAAGAACCGACCGGACGGAGGTATCAGTTCTTATCGCAGTATCAAAGGGATCAAGAAAAAGGTATCTATGTGGCTGCTCGTAGTCGTTGGAGCTGTCATGGATCAATTATTGCTGTATGCATCGCAGACAATTGGTGTTAAAATACCGGTTACATTTTTAATCGCATGCGTGGTAGCAATATGGATTATATGTAATGAAATAATATCAATTCTTGAAAATATGGTTGATATTGGTATTCAGATACCATCGTTTTTATTGCCGCTAGTGAAGAATATCAAATCGCAGACAGAACATTTTGCAGGATCAGATCAAAAAGAAAGCGAGATAAATAAATGAGAATAGGATTAAATGCAGGACATACAATTTCAGGACCGGGATACGGCACAAGTGGAGTAATCGTTGAGTCACAGGAAACACGTAAAGTAGTAACGAGGCTTACAGAAATCTTTAAAAGCATGGGAGTAACAGTGGTGCCATGTACGATTGATAAGGCTGCATCACAGTCCGCTTATCTTAAACAGGCTGTAGCACTTGCCAATCAGGATACCCTTGACTGGTTCATCTCAATTCATTTTAATAATGACTCGGCAAAACAGGGAAAAGGAGTAGAGGTATATACCTATAAGGGCAGACAGTACCAGGATGCCCTTGAAGTATGTGAACATATCTCGGCACTGGGATTCAATAATCGTGGTGTAAAGGATGGATCAGGATTGTATGTAGTACATAGAACAAAAGCAAAATCTATGTTGATAGAGGTATGCTTTGTAAATGATCCGGATGCATCAAATTACAAAAATAAATTCGATGATGTGTGCAATGCGATAGCATATGCACTTGCTGACTATGTTGCCCCAGCAGCACCAAAGCCACAGGCGCCATCTGTTACTCCAGCAAAACAGAAGTATGTTAAGGTAATATATAATGGAGCTGATGGACTGACTGTGAGAAAAACACCTTCATGGGATGTATCTGCGGCAGCAGGAACAGTAAAGAAGAACGAGGTATTTACTGTGGTTCAGGGGCCTATCAAGGTGGGAAGCGGCAGTATGTATAAGCTTAAGTCAGGATTATATATTACAGCCTCAAGTAAGTATGTGAGTGTGTTTGAAAAATAATAGCTGGTAAATAATATAGAATTATTACTATATACGTAAATGCAATTTGGATGACACAGTGGGGATCTAAAAGTCTCGGTGACCAGGGCTACAGTGCAATTGAGATACTCAGATACTTCTACGGCAGCAACATGTATATCAATACCGCGGAGGCTGTATCAGGAATACCGGCGTCATGGCCGGGCTACAATATAGGCATAGGCTCGTCAGGGCAGAATGTATACCAGATACAAAAACAGCTCGCCCGCATCGCAAAGGCATATCCGGCAATTCCGTCTATTGTACCGGATGGAATATACGGACCAAAGACAAAGGCTGCCGTGGAAAAATTTCAGGCTGTATTCGGACTTCCGGTATCAGGTGTGGTGGACTACAATACATGGTATGAGATATCAAATATATATGTCGCTGTGACACGTATTGCGGAGCTTGCTTAATTGGATTAAAGGAGCTAAAATAAAAGTAACTATTCACAACCCTATTTTTTTAGATAAAGAAAGACAATTTTATGAATACAGAAACCCAAAATTACAAGATAATTGTGGCATACGACGGCACACGCTACAAAGGCTGGCAGGTGCAGAAATCCACAGATGATACAATACAGGGAAAGCTTCAGCATGTGATTTCCACACTGGCAGGAAAGTCGGTTGAGGTCATAGGCTCAGGGCGCACGGATGCTGGAGTGCATGCGGTGGGGCAGGTGGCAAGCTTTCACATGCCGAAGCATTTTTCCAAGGATGAGATATTTATATGGCTGAATGAGCATCTGCCGGCAGATATTGCGGTGACAGATATTTCAAATGTGCCTGACAGATTTCATGCCAGGTACAATGCTGTGTCAAAGACATATGTGTATACAATACATACCGGTATTGTGTCAGATGTGTTCAGGAGAAAATATGTATACGACTATGATAAGCCGCTTGACATAGACCGGATGAAAAAAGCAGCAGCGTATCTTCTCGGAGAGCATGATTTTAAAGCCTTTTGTGGCAACAGACATATGAAAAAGTCAACGGTCAGGACAATTTTTTCTATTGATATAGAAAAAACAGGCGCTGATATTGTTATCAGCTACACCGGAGATGGATTTTTACAGAATATGATAAGAATCATCACAGGAACGCTTATCGAGGTGGGCGATGGAAGGAAAAATCCGGATGCTGTGATGGAAATTTTAGCTTCAAAGGATAGGGCACAGGCAGGCTACACGGCACCGGCGTGTGGGCTGAGACTGGAAAGGGTAGATTATGGCAAAGTGGTATGTTAGTGCGAAGAAGGCTGATTTTGCGGCAATCGGAGCGAAGTTTGGAATAGATCAGGTGACGGCGCGGATAATCAGAAACAGAGGTGTTATAGGAGATGACGCGGTAAATGAATTTTTAAACGGCAAAATCTCAGACATTGCAGACCCGGCTCTTTTAAAGGATGGTCAGAGACTGGTTGACATTCTTGCCCAAAAGATAGCTGACAAGGCCAAAATCAGGATAATCGGCGACTATGACATAGACGGAGTGATGTCTACATATATTCTTGTGAAGGCACTTAAAAGAGCCGGTGCATGTGTGGATTATATGATTCCCGACAGAGTGAAGGATGGCTATGGTTTGAATGTGCATCTGATTGACAAGGCATATGAGGACGGGATAGATACTGTGGTCACCTGTGACAACGGAATTGCGGCGATTGAGGAAATCGCCCATGCAAAGGAGCTTGGAATGACGGTTCTCGTAACAGACCACCATGCAGTGCCTTTTGAAGATATAAAGGGTATAAAGATTTACAAGGAGAGCAAAGCAGATGCCGTTGTAAATCCGCATCAGATAGAGTGCAGCTATCCGTACAAGGAGCTTTGCGGAGCAGCTGTTGCCTGGAAAATTGTCATATTACTATATAGAAAAATCGGCATAGATGAGAAAGAGGCCATGGATTTTATAGAGAATGTGGCATTTGCAACAGTCGGTGATGTAATGCCGCTGACAGGTGAGAACCGTATACTCGTAAAGGCCGGTTTAAAGAGTATTCATCATACGACAAATATCGGCATGAAAGCCCTGCTTGAATGTTGTAATATAGAGGCTGAAAATGTAGATGCATATCATTTTGGATTTGTTCTTGGACCCTGTGTTAATGCGACAGGCCGTCTGGATACAGCTAAAAGAGCACTTGAGCTGTTTTTATGTGACAGGCAGGAGGAGGCCATGCGCATCGCATCAGAGCTTGTAGCGCTCAATGATGACAGGAAGGAAATGACTGCAAAGGGTGTCGAAACCGCAGTTGAGATATATGAGAGGGACAATTACGAAAAAGACAGGGTGCTTGTCATATATCTGCCGGATGTGCATGAGAGCATAGCTGGAATCATAGCAGGCCGTATCAGGGAGAAATACAATAAGCCAACCTTTATACTCACAAAGAGTGAGGACGGAGTAAAGGGCTCAGGGCGCTCGATAGAGGAGTACTCCATGTATGAGGAAATGTGCAAATGCAGTGAGCTGTTCACGAAGTTTGGTGGCCACCCGATGGCTGCAGGACTTTCACTGCCACAAGAAAATGTTGAGCCATTCCGTCAGAAAATAAATGAGTATGCGTCGCTTACTGACGATGACCTCGTGCCTAAAATACATATAGATGTGCCGATGCCGGTGGATTATGTATCAATGAGACTGGTGTCTGAGTTTTCAGTACTGGCACCGTTTGGAAAGGACAATCCAAAGCCTGTTTTTGCAGACAAAAATCTACGTGTGAGCCGCATGTGGGTAGTTGGTAAAAACAACAATGTGCTGAGGCTTTCTTTGATATCCTCATATGGCACGCCAATCAATGCAATTTATTTTGGTGATATAGAAAGCTTTTTTGACTATATCAGGCAAAGGTTTGGTTCGGACGCGCTTGAAGCTGCACAAAGAGGAAGGTTCAATAATATAGTGCTGTCCGTAGTATATTCACCAAAGATAAATGTATTCAGGGAAAATGAGTCACTGCAGTTTGAAATACAGTATTATAAGTGATATTATATTCTAAAAAGGTAACCGGTAAAGGAGAATAGATAAGTGTTTGGGAACAGAGCAAAAATATCCGCTGAGGAATTAGCGTATATGAAGGAACAATTGGATAATGACAGGGGATTTTTCGAGAATGTAAATGCAAAGTCAAAGCTTATAGAGGCTGATTTTGATGAGCTGGAGAAATCAAGACAGCTTGAGGAGTCATCCCTTAAGCAGCTGAATGATAATGCAAATAATGTGGTGGAATTTTCAAAGGACAGCATGGATGCCATATCAGCCTTAAACGACAGCTTTACAGAGTGTGTAAAGGCGGCTGCGGACAATCTTACAAGTCTTGAGAGTGCGGCAAAGGCAATTGCCACACAGCATGAGGATACATGTGCGCTTGTCGAAAACAATAAACATTTTACAGCTCCGGCTAAGAGCTTGTCAGAGACATCGGACAGGCTTGAGGCGCATGTGGATAGCTGTGCGGATATAGCTGCGCAGATGAAGGAGCAGAATAAGCAGATGAGTGTTCTCTCACTCAATGCTGCTATAGAGGCGGGCATGCTTGGAGAGCAGGGAAAGCTGTTCGTGGAGGCTGCTGAGAGCATAAGGGAGGCATCTGTTTCATATGACAGTGCAATTGATGCTGTTAAACAGGAGCTTTCAGAGGCAAAAGCTGAGATTAGTGCACTTAAAGAGCAGGTGAGCCACCTTGTAGGGCTTCTAAAGGACAACAATGTTGCCACGACAAAGCTTATGAAGCAGGGTGTGGAGCTCAATCATGTGTTTTCACAGTGTGATGAGATTTCAGTTGACATGATAGAAGCGTGCAGACAGCAGATTGTGTCAATCCGCAATACACAGGAGGAGATTATCAAGTTTGAGGAGCGCAATAAGTTGCAGATAGAGGATGCATACGCAGAAATTTCGACTCAGAGGAAAAATTCAGTAGAAATAAAATCAACTGTGGACAAGGTGCTCGACTACAGCAGGGAGAGAGTAAGATAACAGGACAGATATGCAGACTGTGAGAGTCATGCATTCTTATGAGTGAAATATAAAAAGACATCAACTGGTGTAAATTCCAGCTGATGTCTTTTTGAGTTGAAAGCTGTAATCATTAAATCAAACACGAACCTTGCGGTTTGCCGCATCCTGGAAGCTTCCGCTCTTCTGTGGCAGATGCATCCAGTTTTTGATGTAGACCACATTGTACATAACGAAAGCAAGCATAAAGGCTGTAGAAACGTCAAATACTGAGTGCTGTTTGATAAACATGGTAGACAGTATAATCAGAACACAAAGCACTAAGGATGCGTGTTGAACGTGCTTTTTATCCTTGAAATAGCTGCTGTGCATCACCGCAAAATGAATGCCGAGCGAATTGTATACGTGAATGCTCGGAAACAGGTTCGTCGGTGTGTCAGTGGAGTAAAGCCACTCGCAAAGCGCTGTAAACATATTGTGGTGCGTGAAATAATAAGGTCTTAAATTGTGACCATTCGGGTAGAGCGTTGATATAACCAAAAATACGGTCATACCGGTGTATAAAAACGCACACAGTCTGTAAAATTCTTTTTTGTCATGTAATGCCGTGAAAGCAATTCCAAAGGCCACATAGCCAAACCACATGATATAAGGAATAACAAAGTATTCACAAAACGGTATATAATCATCTATCGGAAGATGAATCAAGTGATAATGTGTGGTAACAGTGCGTTCTAAATATCCAAACCAGGTCAGATATATGATAAAGTATGATAAAATCCACACATGCTTGTAGCGGTTGAAAAGCTCTATAAGCTTATTCTGTATTTTCTTCATAAAACCACCTTTTTAATCCGCATGAAATTATAACACTGAAAAATAATTCAAACAACACCAAAACAAAAGACTTAATAAATTTTATGAAAAAATTAATAATTAAGACCTTATATAATGAGCTTTTTGTGAAATATTTATCTGCAGCAAAAAGCATAGGATAAAACAGCACTGTTAAAGGGCCACATTAAGCTGTAGGCTAATCTGAATAAAGAATGCTAAAATCCCATGGTGCAAGAGCTATACAATCGCCTGCTGATACTGTACTGTCATCGCAAAGCTTCTTGAGACCGTCTGCATGGCAGGTAACAGTCTGCTCATCATCCGAGTAGTTAAGCAGATAAATGATTTCTTCGCCATGCATATGGGTGCCGCGCTTTATGACAACGGGATAAGAAGCATCAAATTCATTTTTTTGCTCGCCGAAGAAAAGCTTTAGGGCTTCTATCAGCGTGTCCTCACCAAAAAGTGTGGCAAGATACATGGCACGACCCTTACCATAGCTGTTTTGGGTGATAGCTGCGTGTACTCCCCAGTGCTTGTGCTCATACATAGCAACAGGTGTGGCAGTGGTACAGTCGACCATCTCCATCCAGTCACGCGCTTTTGATGATTTGCCGCCACAGGTTACGGTGACATCGTCAGGCAGGGTGAACTCATCGTACTGTATGCCGAGAGCCTTGTTTATAATATAAGGCTGCACGTCATGGCGTATTTTAAGATGTTCATCCGAAAAAGCAGATTTAAAGGTCACCACCATATTGCCGCCGTTTGCAACAAATTCATTTAAGGCATTGAGCACCTCATCTGTTGCGCTATAGAGTGCAGGCACAAGTATATTCTCATATGAAGCAAAAAGTGCCGGGTCGGCGGGAATTACGTCGTACTCAATGTTCATCAGATACAGGGCATCGCAAAGCCATCTGAAAACGGTATTGTAATTGGAGTCGCTTTCGTTGTTCAGCTTAAATTCATTAAGCCCTGTAAGAGAAGAGTTGTCAGCAATAACCGCAAACCTGTTTGTCTTTTTCAAATTTACCAGCCTGTGTCCGTATTTTTTTAGTTCGTTTCCGATAACACTGCACTCCTTATAAAGCCGGTTCGGTCTAAGGTCGTGGGAGAGCACGCCCTTCCAGTAGCTTTCTATGGCATTGTGGATAGAATGCCAGTGCCAGTATTCAACCATGCATGCACCGTTTGCAATGTGGCTTATGGCCTGCAGACGCAGTTGTCCCGGATAAGGAAGCCATGGGTGATTTCCGGCAGCCTCGGTCTCAAGTACAAGATAATTATCACCTTTTATGCCTCTTGCAATATTGCCGCAGGCGGTAATCTCGCGGCCGCTCAGACTGTTCTGGGAAGGGTGATATATATCGCAGCCTGCGATATCCATACACTTGGCAGCCTCGTACTGATTGACCTCAGGCTGCATGCCGTAAGAGTAATCGTGCCATTCAAAGTCGAAATTGTGAGTGATGAACTGGTCATCTCTCTTGTATTTTTTGACGATATCGGCCTGCCATGCAAAAAAGTCTGTCACGAGCTTTCTCTGGAATTTTTTGTATTCCGCATCAAGGCTCATATTTATGGTGCCGCGGATATCAGGAAAGGCATCCCAGTCATCCACACGGTTGCTCCAGTAATCAAGTCCAAACTCCCTGTTAAACTCGTCAATGTCAGGAAATTCATTCTTCAGATATTCTACAAATTTAGCCTGTGCGTATTTGGAACAGGTGTCATAAGGTTTTGTCTCATTGTCGAGCTGGAAGCCGATCACGCAGTCGTAGTCCTTTACCTGCTCCATGAGCTTTTCAATGATAATCTGTGCATGGTGCAGATAGTCAGGGTTTGTGATATCCATGTTCTGGCGGTGGCCGTAGAGCTCTTTGCCGGTATGTGTTACAGCGAGAATATCGGGATATTTTTTTGCAAGCCATGATGGAACAGCATATGTAGGTGTTCCGACAATGACCTTCAGCTCATATTTTGCTGCGCAGTCAAGCATGCGGTGCAGGTGTGTAAAATCAAATACTCCCTCCTCAGGCTCCCATGTACTCCAGGTGGATTCGGCAATCCTGATAACATTCATGCCGGCATCGCGTATCATTTTAAAATCTGTTTCTATGCGGTCGTAAGGCATATATTCGTCGTAATATGCCACACCATATAATATTTCATTAAAATTCATTTATATGTACCTCCAATAGTTATACCATAAATATACGTTAGTAAATAAATGGTGTAAATATTAAATCATCAGAAAGCAAAATGTTGAGCGAATATGCGTGGAAGAATGAGTCAGTTGCGCAAAAATTGCATGTCCAGGATGACAAGTGTATGAAGATAGGTTATAATGAAAAACAATAGAGTTGCGCAACAAATAAAAGTTGTTCAGTGATTAATCACATTCAGATGAAAGAGGCGGCAGAATGAGTAACAATATCACGATATCAGATGTAGCAGAGGCACTTGGCGTTTCAAAGACAACAGTAAGCAGGGCTATATCGGGAAAGGGCAGGATAGGCGCTGCAACAAGAAAAAGAGTGCTTGAATATATACAGGAGCATGATTATAAACCTAATGTAATAGCCAGGGGGCTTGCACAGTCAAAGACATTTAATATATGTGTGGTGATGCCGGGGGATTATGCACTTGTCGATCTGCCTTTTTTCCAGGAAGCTATAATGGGGATTCAGGAGATAGCAGGTATGATGGAATACGACCTTTTACTTTGTATAGGCTCAGGCAATGATATGGCAGGGCTTAGGCGTATCATACAGAATCATAAGGTGGATGGAGTGGTGCTGCTTCGCACGATGGTAGATGATCCACAGGTGACATTCTTGCAGGAGCGCAGGATACCGTTTGTCACAGCTGGCTCATGCAAATATAAGGATGTAAAGCAGATTGACCATGACCATAAAAGTGCCTGCAGGGAGCTGACATCAATTATGCTCATGCGTGGCATGAAAAATATGGCGCTTCTCGGTGGAAGCGAGGATATTGTTGTAAATCAGACCAGATACGCAGGCGTAGTGGATGCCCATGAGCAGTTTGGAAAGAAAATAAATGACAATCTTGTATTTTTAAACCTTGAAGGAAAAGCATATGTCGAAAAGGCTGTAGATGATGCAATTGACAGGGGCTGCGACTGTCTGCTGTGTATGGATGATGCAGTCTGTGCGCAGGCCATGAGACGGCTCCGCGAAAGGCATATAAAGGTGCCACAGCAGGTGAAGGTGGCTTCATTTTACAACAGCTCAGTGCTGGAAAATAATGTGCCGTCCATTACATCACTTTCATTTGATTCAAAGGAGCTTGGAGCAAGAGCCTGTAAGAATCTGCTCAGACAGATAGAGGGTGAAGAGACTGAGAACAGAACACTTCTGCCGTATGAGGTAGTGTTAAAGGAGTCCACACAGTAAATTATATAAGTATGTAACTGTTTGGTACATTCACAGTTACGAGCCGAAAGAAGTAAAAGCCGGAGCCGACAAATTGTCAGACTCCGGCTTTTGCTTTATATAGTTTTAAAACTGTTAAATCATCGCCAGATAAACCGTTGCGAGTGACACAACAATCTGGATAATTGCAAATCTGAAAACGACCTGTGCATTTGACCAGCCGAGCTTCTTTCTGACGTGGTCATGGATAGGAGTTGTGGTATTCTTTAAAATATGTATCTTCAAAAATCTAAGAAGAGAAACCTTTACGAGTCCAAGTCCACCGTCGATGATAAGCACGAAACCTGCCAGTATGTAGATGAATGGGCTTTGTGATTTAAGAGCACAAATAGCTATGAATATACCCATGGCTCTTGAGCCCGCATCACCCATCAAAAGCTTGCTTGGTGTGGCATTGTACCACAGATATCCGAGCAGACATACCGCAAATAATAAAATACAATAGTTGAAGCTGTCAGCTATTTTGAGCACTGAATCAAGCACGAAGAAAGTCATTATGGTAATGATGGTAAGTGTTCCCGAAAGACCATCAACACCGTCTGAACAGTTTGTGACATTGATTGATACCCAGACTAAGATGACTGTGAGTATTCCAAACACAACAGGTGGAATATTTACAGATCCGCCAAATATGGCAAAGGTGATTGTGCTTGAGTTGAAATGCAGATACACAACTGCCACAACAATTGCAACCGCAAAATCAAGTGCGCCCTTTAAATACTCGCCCCATGGCTTTTCTGCCGCATCGTCAAAGTAGCCTGTGAGCATCTCAATAACTATAAGCACAAGATAAATGGCAATCTCCGCATTGATTTGTGAGAAAAGCACTGCCGATATCACAAATGTGAATATAAAGATAATACCGGCTCCTCTCGGCTTCCCGGCTGAAAGCTTTCCGTCCACAGCAAACTGTCTGCCGAGGTCCTTTGGTAAAAATTTATTTAATTTTGCAATAGCAATACATGTGAGTGCGAATGCGAAAATCACTCCGATGAAAGCTATTATCGACATATCTGCCGAAGTCAAATAAGAAATCATATAGTCCTCCTTTGATATTGTATTACAACCTCATTCATTATATTAGTCTGACTAAAAAAAGTAAAGTTTTACTTGCAATTTTAAATAATTGTGTTATTATACTTATATGCTTTAAAGCGTTGAAGCATTAAAACTTTAAATTGTAACATCAAGCTATAGTAATATTTATACTTGTTACAATAATATTTATACTTGGAGGAAACAAAAATGGCTCAGAAAGGTGATTTAATGACAGCACGCCCTGATATCCGCGTGCTTGACGCTACCATTAGAGATGGAGGACTGGTAAACAACTTTATGTTTACAGATGATTTTATCAATGCTCTTTATCGTGCAAATGTAAAGGCAGGCATCGACTATATGGAGTTTGGTTATAAAGCATCTAAGGAGCTTTTTGATGTAAATAAATTCGGCAAATGGAAGTTCTGTGATGAGGCAGCTATCCGTGAGATAGTCGGAGACAACAACTCTGATATGAAGATTTCTGTCATGGCGGATGTCGGCAGATGTGATTACAAGAAGGATATTCTCCCTCGCGAGGACAGTGTGATTGACATGGTGCGTGTGGCTACATATGTACATCAGATGCCTGCAGCAATCGAGATGATTGAGGATGCCAAGTCCAAGGGCTACGAGGTAACCTGCAACATCATGGCCATCTCAAACACACAGGAATCAGACCTTGATCAGGCACTTGACATGGTTGCCAAGAGCTCTGCAGACGGCATATACATCGTAGACAGCTACGGAGCTCTCTACCCTGAGCAGATTCGCCGCACTGCCGATAAATACACAGAAATTGCTGAGGCAAACGGAAAGTTCGTAGGAATGCATGCACACAATAATCAGCAGCTTGCATTTGCAAACACCATAGAGGCAGCAGCCCAGGGAGTCAGCCTGTTGGATGCAACAATGATGGGCATGGGACGAGGCGCAGGAAACTGTGCGATGGAGCTTTTACTCAGCTTCCTCAAAAATCCAAAATACAACGTATTCCCTGTACTCAAATTCGTTGAAGAGCATATGCTTCCGCTCAAGGAGAGCGGTGCTGTATGGGGCTACGATATTCCATACCTGCTCACAGGACGCTTAAATCAGCATCCATCAGCAGCCATTGACTACATCAAGTCAGGCGAGACACATTACGCAGATTTCTACACAGATTTGCTTGATAAATAAAAAAAGATAGATGTATATAAAACAATCCGCTATGCCAGATTTTGGTGTAGCGGATTGTTTTTTATGCGTGTGAAGCATAATTCTTACAGCCTCTTGGCTGCGTAGTATTAGCGGATTTTGCATCATGTGCTCCTGCGAGGCTCCGTCATTTTAGCCAATAAACTGAAACACTTTATTTCTTTTTCTTCCACGCAAGCAGTCTCTCAACATGCAGCGGTTTCCCCTGAATAGCCTGCACCTTCAATCTGTTCTCCTCATTGAAACCAACCAGAATATCATGATTAGCCTCAGCCAGATAATCGATAATACCATCGATATCAGACTTCGTGTTCTTCGGACAATGAATATACAGATGCTTATTTGCGGAAATATGCAGTGTATATGAGATGCTGAAATGATACCACAGAATCTTATGCAGGGTAGAGTATTTGTAAATCCATAAAATCTCTTTGATAGGCACGATGGCATTGCCATAAGGCGAGGTCATGATAAAATAGTGCTCTGTGATAAACATATCCTCGGTGGCAAGCTGTGGCAGTGTGGCAAGCTCCTCCTCAGCCTCGGCAAGCAGCTTATGTGGATTGCCGAATACAACAAGATTCTGACATGCCGGTGCCAAAACAGGAAACCTGATGCACAGGATGTAGAATATCAGGCTGATAACAGCATAGATAAGAGTGCCAAAATAAAAAACAAACATAAAAATAGTAGTTTTCAAATGGTACTCAGGCTCATTAAGATAGCAGCCTGTTATGGTATCGGAGAGTCCTTTTGAATCCCAACTCAGATCCTTCGACAGTTTATTTACAAACTGTGTGTAGGTGCCCTTGCCCTTTACGATTTTACCGACCACCGTGAGCTTATCGATAGAGGGCAGACCCTCCTCACAGGTGGATGGTGCAAGCAGTACAATAGAGCAATGTTCATCGCGCATGCAGTAGTAGTAATAGCCCTTGATATCGTTGCCGTCCTTCATGGTGTAGCCGGTAAAGTAAAGCTTTTTAAGGGTGGTTTTTACATATCGGTCCGAATCCTTGTATGCAGCTTCAAAGCTGACAGAATCATCAATATGTATGGGCGATAAAATATCTCCGAGTGAAAATGCAAACCATAGCACGGTAAGCAGAATGATGTATACAATCGGGGAGAAAAGACGCCTTTTGTAAAATGCTTTTATGTTTTTTGTAATGTAGTGTTCGTAATTATCAATCATATGCTTAGTATAATGGTTTTTGTGCCTTATATCAACCTTGATTTTGAGACATTTAATTGTTATTATATAATCAATAGTAACTATTCAGAACCACTGAGAACAAAAAGCTGATGCGTCATGCTCGCATGTAAGCAGCAGGTTTTCTTGTTCTCAAGGTGGCTCGAATAGAGCCACCCCCACACATATGAGCAAAATTAGCTGCGTAGCAGTGACCAAGCACGAGTATCGTGCGGTTTTGCGAATGTGCGTGGGATGGTTCTGAATAGTTACGGTAAATAGAAACACGAAATGAGGTAATTATGGAAGCATACACGAGTTTTGCCCGGGTGTATGACATGTTCATGGACAATGTGCCATATGAGGTGTGGGGCAGATATATTGTCGAAAAACTGCGTGCAAATGGCATAGACAGTGGATATGTCGTGGACTTAGGCTGTGGTACGGGAAAGCTTACCACGCTTCTTGCAGATGCAGGCTATGATATGATAGGCATTGACAATTCTTTTGACATGTTTGATATGGCGCTTGAGAGAGAGGATGACAGAATCCTTTATCTGATGCAGGATATGAGAGAGTTTGAACCGGGAGAAAAGGTGAGTGCCGTCGTAAGCGCATGTGACAGCATCAATTATATTCTTGAGCCTGAGGATCTTCAGGCAGTTTTTTTCTGCGTGAGCGAAAGTCTTAAAGAGGGTGGCATTTTTATATTTGATATCAATACTCCATATAAATATGAGGTGCTCATGGCTGATAATACCATAGCTGAAAACCGTGATGAGGGCAGCTTTATATGGGACAATTATTATGATGCCGATGAGAAAATAAACGAGTATGACCTGACACTTTTTATAAAGGAGCAGTCAGAGGATGAGGATGACATTTACAAGAAGTTTGAGGAAACTCATTTCCAGAGATGCTATGAGATTTCAGAGCTTAAGGAGCTTCTTGAGCAGTCGGGACTTGTGTTTGATGCGGTGTATGATGCGTACACAGACGATCAGGTGAAGTGTGACAGTGAGAAGGTCACTGTAATTGCACATAAAGCATAGAATTAGATAATGAGAGGTAAATTATGTCAGATTATATAGTAAGAGCAACAGCGGCGGATGCCAATATCAGAGCATTTGCTGTAACATCAAGGGAGATGGTGGAGACCGCCAGAGAGGATCACATGACAACACCTGTCATGACGGCGGCACTTGGCAGACTTCTTTCTGCGGGAGCCATGATGGGAGCTATGATGAAGGGCGATAAGGATATCATAACTCTTCAGATACAGTGCAGCGGACCTGCAAAGGGGCTTACCGTCACAGCAGATTCGCACGGCAATGTAAAGGGCTTTGCCATAAATCCACAGGTTGAGCTGCCACTCAATGCGGCAGGCAAGCTCGATGTGGGTGGAGCGCTTGATCTTGGAATACTTACAGTTATAAAGGATATGGGCTTAAAGGAGCCGTATTCAGGTCAGTGTGAGCTTAAAACAGGTGAGATAGCTGAGGATCTGACCTATTATTTTGCCACATCTGAGCAGATTCCGTCGGCGGTTGGTCTTGGCGTGCTGGTGGATAAGGACCAGAGCGTAAAGCAGGCCGGTGGATTTATCATCCAGCTTATGCCGTTTACACCGGATGAGGTTGTGGACAGGCTTGAAAAGAAAATCACAGAGATTGATTCGGTGACACAGATGCTTGACAGGGGGCTGACTCCGGAGCAGATACTTGAGGAAATTTTAGGGGATTTCGGGCTTGAAATCACAGATACGACTGAGACACGCTTCCACTGTGACTGTTCAAAGGAGCGTGTGAGCAGAGCTCTTTCCACACTGAGCAAAAAGGATCTTGATTCCATTATCGCAGATGGTGAGAGCATTGAGGTAAAGTGCCAGTTCTGTAATAAGGCATATGAGTTTACGGTGGATGAGTTGAAGGAGATGCGCTAATTGAAGGACGGATATATAAAGGTCGCTGCAGCGACACCAAAGGTAAAGGTAGCTGATACTGTATACAACGGACAGCTTATTAAAGCTCTTATGAAGGAGTGTACTGACAATGGGGCAAAGGTGGTTGTTTTCCCGGAGCTTTGCATTACCGGATACACCTGTCAGGATCTTTTCTGGCAGGATAAGCTCATAGCTGCAGCAGAGGATGAGCTTATAGGAATAGCTGATTACAGCAGGAGCCTTGACGGCATATTTTTCATAGGGCTTCCATATGAGATAAACGGCATGCTCTATAATATGGCGGCAGTTGTATCGCGCGGAGAGGTGCTTGCCATGGTGCCAAAGACATTTCTGCCAAATTACAATGAGTTTTATGAGGCAAGGCATTTTGCATCGGGAGAAAACCTTAGCACATATGTCACACTGAAAAATGGACAGCAGGTGTCTGTAGATACTGATTTTATTTTTAGCTGCAAGCAGCTGCCAAAGCTTAAGATAGCGGTGGAGCTTTGTGAGGATCTTTGGACTCCGAACCCGCCGAGCATCAGACATGCGATGTCGGGTGCCACTGTGATTGTAAATCTGTCTGCATCAGATGAGGTGACAGGCAAGGCAATATACAGGAGAGAGCTTGTGAGCGGACAGTCTGCCAGATTAATCTGTGGATATATTTATGCGTCAGCGGGAGACGGTGAGTCCACACAGGATGTGGTCTACTCAGGACACAATCTCATCTGTGAAAACGGAAATGTGCTTGCCGAGTCAAAGCGCTTTACAAATGAGACTATATACAGCGAGTTTGATGTAGAAAGAATAGAGACTGAGAGGCGCAGGATGACAACATTTGTTGTCGAGGATGATCACAGATGGGCTGAATTTGATCTTGAGGTAAAGGATACCACTCTTAGCCGCTATGTAAATCCGGCTCCTTTTGTTCCTGCAGATAAGACAGACAGGGACAGACGCTGTGATGAGATTCTTATGATTCAGGCTATGGGGCTTAAAAAGAGATTAGAGCATACCAACTGCAAGACAGCAGTTATAGGTATTTCAGGAGGACTCGACTCCACACTGGCACTGCTTGTCACGGTGAGAGCATTTGACCTTTTGGGAAAGGATCACAAGGATATAGCGGCAGTTACTATGCCGGGCTTTGGAACAACAGACCGCACATATGACAATGCGGTAAATCTCATTAAATGCCTTGGAGCTACATTTATCGAGGTGGATATAAAGGATGCCGTAAATATACATTTCAGGGATATCGGACAGGATCCGTCTGTGCATGATGTCACCTACGAGAATGGACAGGCACGCGAGCGCACACAGATACTTATGGATATTGCAAACAAGGAAAACGGAATGGTTATAGGTACAGGAGATTTGTCGGAGCTGGCACTCGGCTGGGCTACCTACAACGGAGACCATATGTCCATGTATGCGGTAAATGCTTCGGTTCCAAAGACTCTGGTGCGTCATCTGGTAAAATACTATGCAGATACCTGCGGCAGCGATTTGCTGGAAAGTACACTTCTTGATGTGCTTGATACACCTGTTTCTCCTGAGCTTTTACCACCTGAAAACGGTAAGATTTCACAGAAGACAGAGGATCTTGTGGGCCCTTATGAGCTGCATGACTTCTTCCTTTACAATATGCTGCGCTGCGGCTATGCTCCTGCCAAGGTTTACCGCCTTGCAAGGATAGCATTTGAAGGAAAATATGATGATGAGTTTATTCTCAAATGGCTTAAGAACTTCTATCGCAGATTTTTCGCACAGCAGTTCAAGCGCTCATGTCTGCCGGATGGACCAAAGGTAGGAACAGTGGCGGTCTCACCGAGAGGAGACCTAAGGATGCCTTCGGATGCGTGCGGACGTATCTGGATGGATGAAGTTGATAAGCTGTAATAGTAAGAGGAAAACAATGGGAAAGACACATAAGAAAACTGATAGAAGGCAGGGAGGCATAAAACGTGCAAGGCACAGTGACAGGCGCATGAAAATAGGCGCAATAGTCATTTGTGCAGCGATAGTCATAACAATATTTGTGGCTGGGGGCATGCAGCTTTTGGTTCCTGATACAGAAGCAGCGGTAAGTGCTGATAATAAGACACGCTCAGGGAATGTTGATGTGCAGAAGAATAATAATTCACTCACTGCATCTAAAATGGACTCAGGAAAAAAGCAAAACAGCTCAGAGGCTGATGTAAACGCTGCGGAGGAAAGCAGCGAGCCTGACAAGGAAACGAAGCTTGATGAGATACTTCAAAGTGCAGAGTATCCGGTGCAGCTAAAGGAGCTTGCGAAGAAGAATGATGAGGCAATTGACTTCATATATGAGTATCCTGAGGAGCACTCGAAAAAGCATGATATTGATCTGACTGCAGAGGCCTCGCAGGATACAGTACCTCTATTGCAGCAGTGGGATAAGAGATGGGGCTATGAAAAGTACAGCGGCAATTATTTTGCGGCGAGTGGCTGCGGTCCGACTGCACTTTCGATGGTTGTATTATATCTGACGCATGATGCACAGGCATCACCTCTTGCAGTGGCAGAGTATGCAAAGGAGGCCGGCTACAGTGTGGACGGCTCCGGAAGTGCATGGGATCTTATGAGCAAGGGCTGCAGGCACTACGGCGTAAATGCTAAGACTATAAAGGAGGATGAGGATACATTTAAAGAAAGGCTTGATGAGGGCAATCTGATAGTCGTAAATGTCGGTCCGGGAGATTTCACAGACAATGGACATTTTATGGTGATCACAGGCTATGATGATGAGGGCTTTACTATAAATGATCCAAACAGTATCATAAAGAGCAATACCCACTGGCAGTTTGAGAGGCTGAGTTCGCAGATCAGGGCTGCATGGAGGATGTTTGTGTAGATAATAGCAGCAACACATGCATTTATGCTGATGTTTGTGATGCATATGGAAAAATTAAAAAATAAGAAATAAAAAAACTGCTGTGTCATGCTTGTCTGACACAGCAGGTTTTTAATAACAAACAGTAAAGTATGGTATGCAGATTATAGCAATTGAATACCATGCTCCTCACATTCCTTAATTGTCTCCTCAGGCCACAGTGAGCTCTGTACCTCACCGATATGAGCTTTTCTGAGGAAGAACATACAGATTCGTGACTGTCCGATTCCGCCTCCGATAGTGTACGGAAGCTCCTTGTTGAGGATAGCCTTCTGGAATGGAAGCTTAGCACGCTCAGGACATCCGGCTTTGTCAAGCTGCTCCTTCAGAGATTTTTCATCTACACGGATACCCATTGATGAAAGCTCAAGTGCGATATCAAGAACAGGATAGTATACGATGATATCAGCGTTTAAAGCCCAGTCGTCATAGTCAGGGGCACGTCCGTCGTGAGGCTCTCCGTTTGCAAGCTTGTCACCAATCTGCATTACACAGATTGCACCCTTTGCCTTTGCAAAATAATACTCACGCTCCTTTGGAGTATTGTCCGGGAACATTTCCTCAAGCTCTGATGTGGTGACAAAGGTGATATCCTTTGGCAGAATCAAATCTATGTAGTCGTACTGTATAGCCATATACTGCTCGGTCTTGCGCAGGCATTTGTATACTGTCTTTACTGTTTCCTCAAGGAAGTCTAAGTTTCTGTCCTCCTTGCGGATGACCTTTTCCCAGTCCCACTGGTCAACAAATATAGAGTGGATATTGTCAGTCTCCTCATCACGTCTTATGGCATTCATATCTGTGTAGATGCCCTCGCCGAGAGAGAAGCCGTATTTCTTTAATGCATATCTCTTCCACTTGGCAAGAGAGTGAACGACCTCAGCCTCCTTGTCACCCTGCTCAAGGATGCCGAAGGTAACAGGTCTTTCATATCCGTTTAAGTTATCGTTTAAGCCTGTGGTAGGATCAACGAAAAGCGGTGCTGAAACACGTGTCAGGGAAAGACGCTGTGCGAGCATGCCCTGGAAGAAATCCTTAACAGTCTTGATGGCAAGCTGTGTATCGTGAAGATTCAGTGCCGAAGAATAGTTCTTTGGTATTGTTAATTTGCTCATTTTCGATTAAACCTCGTTGTATTATTAATTTTTAAATAAAATTCCTTTAACCTGATTATTATATCACAATTTTTCTAGAAAGATAGTCCATAATATGATAAAATTAGATAGTTTAGAGAGAAACAATATCGTTTTACCTTATTTTTACGTGTTTAAGGTGTTAATGAAAGGTAGTAGATTTATATGAGAAAAAGAGATATGACCTTTGCTTCGGCGGTGCTTGAGGCAATAGATGCTATTTTAGCTCTTGCGTATATAGGCTTACAGATTTATTATGGAGTGTGCTATCACATACAGGTATTTAAGTTTGTGGCCAATATACTTGTGCTTTTGCTTGTATACATTGCAATCACATGGCTGCAGCATTATCCGGAAAAGCTCAATCACATAGCAGCGGAGCTGTGTGTGGGCAATATCAGAAAGTATTCACTCAGGCTTTTGACGTTTGTAAAGCTTGTTTTTACTGCGGGGCTTTTGGTGCCATGCGTGTGTGATGCGTTTGGAATAGCAATCCGCGATGTATACAGCCTCATTATGATAGGGCTCATCCTTGTGGTGTCGGCATATTATGAGTACAGGATATTTCAGGAAATAAAGTCATTGCGGAAATAATATAGGAGAAATAAAATGCAGCTTAGTATAGAAGAAGTTAAAAAGCTGGATAGTAACAGCTATCAGATAATAGATATAAGAAGTGAGGAAGAGGTGGCGCACGGTGCCATAAAGGGAGCACTCAATATTCAGGCAGAGGAAATAGAGTCAGATGAGAGGGTGCTGCATGATAAGAAGCTTGTCATAGTCTGCAGCCGTGGTAAGACGAGTGTGGATGTGGCAGAGTATCTCACAGAAAAAGGTTTTGATGCGGCAAGCTTAAAGGGAGGCTATATAAGCTGGCTGCTTGATGCCATGAAAGAGGATGAGGTGGCAGAGCGCGATATAAAGGCAGATGTGGAGCAAAGCATCAGAAAGAAATTTAAGAAATCCATCTGGCGCAAGTTTACAAAGGCGATAAACACCTATGAGCTTGTAAAGCCGGGGGATAAGATTGCGGTGTGTATCTCGGGAGGTAAGGATTCCATGCTCATGGCAAAGCTCTTTCAGGAGCTTAAGCATCACAACAAGTTTGATTTTGATGTGAAGTTTCTCGTCATGGACCCGGGCTACAATGAGGCAAACAGACAGGTCATAGAGGAAAACTGCAGGAACCTTGGCATCCCTGCCACTATTTTTGAGTCAGATATATTTGATGCTGTATATGATATCGAAAAATCGCCATGCTATTTATGTGCGAGGATGAGAAGAGGACATCTGTATGCATTTGCAAAGGAGCTGGGCTGCAACAAAATTGCGCTCGGACATCACTATGATGATGTTATCGAGACGATACTCATGGGCATGCTCTACGGTGCACAGGTACAGACCATGATGCCTAAGCTTCACAGCACAAACTTTGAGGGCATGGAGCTTATCAGGCCTCTTTACCTGGTCAGGGAGGATGATATCAAGGCATGGCGTGATTACAACGGTCTGCATTTCATACAGTGTGCCTGCAAGTTTACAGATACCTGTACCACCTGCAATAATGAGGAAAACCGTTCAAAGCGTGTTGAGATAAAGCAGCTCATCGCTAATCTTAAAAAGGTGAATCCTTTTGTCGAGGCAAATATATTTAAGAGCGTGGAGAATGTAAATCTGGCTACGGTTGTAGCATATAAAAAGGATGGCATAAAGCACAGCTTCCTAGATCACTATGATGAATAAGACAGATATATTTCAGGAGGGCATTGTATGGCAGATATCATGGATTATATTGACTGGCGTGGAGATATAGGCTTTGATGAGGTGCATGTAAATGAGGTGGACGGACTGATTTTTTCACAGCTTATTTATGTGCAGATGAAGCCATATATGCCGGATGCAAAGAAGTCATACCTTACGATAAAACAGCTTTCAAGCCTTTACTGCGCGGACCACAGTGATGATGAGATTGAGCAGATGCCTAATCTTTTCCGCCACTCCGCGAGGCTGCTTCAAAAGCTGGCGTACTCAAGGCGCTATGCTGACTGCATTTTGAGATATTATATATACGATATTAGTGAAAAAGAGGAGTCGCAGTTTTCTGCGGTTACGATAGAACTGCCTGACGGCACATATTTCATTTCCTACAGTGGTACAGACCATTCCGTGGTCGGTTGGAAGGAAAACTTTAATCTAAGCTATCTCGATGAGACACCGGGACAGAACAAGGCGAAAAAATATTTAAAGCAGGTGGCAGCATATATATGCAATGATGATAGGGTCATAAATGAAAAAGCCACAAATGATAAAGCTTTAGATGATGAAAATATCAACAATAAAAGCATCAATACAGGAAAGCTGTGGATAGGCGGGCACTCAAAGGGTGGAAATCTGGCAGTATTTGCCGCCATGCATGTGGATAAAGAGGTGCAGGATGTCATTATTAAGGTGTTTAATTTTGACGGGCCGGGCTTCAATCACAAGATGATATATACGGCAGGCTACAAAAGAATTTTTGACAGAATAGAGACATTTCTGCCACAGTCGTCTATTGTTGGCTTATTGCTTGAACATGTGGACGATTATGAGGTGGTAAGAAGCCGTAATTCGGGTCCGCTGCAGCATGATGCTTTTTCATGGGAGATAATGGGCGGAAGTATAATAAAGGCGGATGGGCTGGACAAAAACAGTGTGCGCCTTGACAAGACACTCAGAAACTGGATAGGCAGCATGGATGAGGCGCAGCGAAAGCAGTTTGTAAATGTGCTTTTTTCAATAGCATCAGACTCCAATTTTGAGAACCTTGACCAGATGTCATTTAAGCAGCTCATTGAGATGATAAAGGCTGCCGATGAGCTGTCAAAGGCTGACTGGAGCATGCTTAAGGATACAGTAAGACTCCTGATTTCTGCCGGTGTCGGCGTGGTCAGGGATGAAAAGGAGAAATAAATGTTAAATCAGTTTTCAAGAACACAGCTTTTGCTTGGAAAAGAGGCGATGGATAGGCTAAAGGGCGCAAGAGTCGCAGTATTTGGAATAGGAGGAGTGGGCGGATATGTCTGCGAGGCACTAGTCAGAAGCGGCGTGGGAGCGATTGACCTTATCGATGATGACAAGGTGTGTCTTACAAACCTAAACAGGCAGATAATCGCAACCCGAAAGACCATAGGAAAATACAAGACAGATGTGATGGAGGAGAGGATTCATGATATTAATCCTGATGTCAGTGTCGTGACACACAGGTGCTTCTTTTTGCCGGAAAATGCTGATGAATTTCCGTTTGAAGAGTATGATTATATAGTTGACGCGGTTGATACGGTCACAGCAAAGATTGCGCTTGTCATGAAGGCACAGGAGAAAAATGTCCCTATCATAAGCAGTATGGGAGCGGGAAATAAGTTGGATGCAAGTGCATTTAAGGTGGCTGATATATATAAGACCAGCATGTGTCCTCTTGCAAAGGTCATGCGCCGTGAGCTTAAAAAACGTGGCGTGAAAAAGCTCAAGGTGGTATACTCTGAGGAGAAGCCTACAAGACCGATAGAGGATATGTCTATAAGCTGCAGAACCAACTGCATCTGCCCGCCGGGTGCCGTACACAAGTGCACAGAGCGCAGGGATATTCCCGGAAGCCTTGCATTTGTACCATCAGTGGCAGGACTTATCATCGCGGGCGAGGTGGTACAGGACATAGCCTTTGACAGGGTATGATGAAGAATACAATTACGAAAAGAGAGGAATAAAAATGCCAGTATTTGATTTTAGCGATACACCGGTAGCAAACGAGCATCCGGAGTGTACATATGAGACATTTCATTCGACAGAGACCAAGGCATCGGCCGATAAACCGATTGTTGTGATAGACAATAAGCAAAAGGAGTGGGCGCATCATGCGCTCGGTATGTTTACAAATCCGATAAAGCGTACATCCTTTGAATTTGAGGATGGTGATGGGGTGACCAGTGCAGATATCCTGCGCATTGATTCACGCTTTGTGAGCCTTTTTAAGTGGCTTGGCGAAAATCACATAAAGGTACAGCTTTCAGGAGCCAATACACCTGACGGATACGCAGTATACAGGGTGAGGGAGGTGTCTCTCGGCAGAGGCACAAAGCTGTCTGCAGAGGACGGATTCCTGCAGTATATGATGGAAAGGCTCTTTGCCAGCACCATGCCTGAGGATGAACCTGACCTCGATGATTACGAGGAAGAGGGTGACAGCATGAAGCTCACCAGTATACAGAGCATCACAGATTTCATGACCTGTGCAGGCCGTACACTGCCTGACAATATACTGCTGTGGGCCAGAAGAAATCTGGCAGTTGCGCGTTCAAGCGAGGTATCACCTGAGGAGAGACGCCATGCGCAGAGAGCACTTTCCATCATGATGAATATCCAGTGGAAGGGAAATTACTTTGAGGCAATTGACCCTGTGGAGGCAAGGCGCATACTCGATGAGGAGCTCTATGGCATGGAGAGCGTGAAGCAGAGAATCATTGAGACCATTATCCAGATAAACAGGACTCATACACTTCCTGCCTATGGACTGCTGCTCTGTGGACCGGCAGGAACCGGAAAGTCACAGATTGCATATGCTGTTGCACGTATACTCAAGCTTCCATGGACCACACTCGATATGAGCTCAATAAATGATGCGGAGCAGCTCACAGGAAGCTCAAGAATCTATTCAAACGCAAAGCCGGGAATCATTATGGAGGCATTTTCACAGGCGGGAGAGTCAAATCTTGTATTTATCATCAATGAGCTCGACAAGGCCTCAAGCAAAAACGGCAACGGAAATCCGGCAGATGTGCTTTTGACACTGCTTGACAATCTTGGCTTTACAGACAACTATATGGAGTGTATGGTGCCGACCGTCGGAGTATATCCGATTGCAACAGCCAATGATAAATCCCAGATTTCTGCACCGCTTATGTCACGTTTTGCAGTGATTGATATTCCGGACTATACCGATGAAGAGAAGAAGGTCATCTTCCAGAGATTTGCCCTGCGCAAGGTATTTGAGCGAATGGGAATGAAGGAGGAGGAGTGCGTTCTCACAGAGGACGGACTTGATGCAGTGATTAAGCTTCACGAGAACACATCGGGCATAAGAGATCTCGAGCAGGCTGCAGAGCATCTGGCAGCAAATGCACTTTATCAGATAGAGGTTGATAAGGTAAAGCAGGTGGTATTTGACGCTGAGGCTGTTTTTGAGCTTTTAGGCTAGCAGGATATATTACGGATACAGGAATTGTTACGAAAATAAAAGGAGATTGTCAGGATGAGAGAATTTGGAAAATCCAGAAAATTAGATAATGTGCTTTATGATGTAAGAGGACCGGTGGTGGATGAGGCGGCCCGCATGGAGGAAAACGGCACAAATGTGTTGAAACTCAATATAGGAAATCCTGCGCCGTTTGGCTTCAGGACACCTGATGAGGTGATATATGATATGTCACGCCAGCTCACGGACTGTGAGGGGTATTCCAACTCCAAGGGACTTTTTTCTGCAAGAAAAGCAATCATGCAATATGCACAGCTCAAAAAGCTTCCTAATGTGACGGTTGAGGATATCTATACCGGAAACGGAGTCAGCGAGCTTATAAACCTAAGCATGTCAGCACTTCTTGACAATGGTGATGAGGTGCTTGTGCCGGCACCGGACTATCCGCTTTGGACAGCCTGCGTTACACTTGCGGGAGGCACGGCAGTGCACTATATCTGTGATGAGCAGTCAGAGTGGTATCCGGACATAGAGGATATCAAAAAGAAGATTACAGACAAGACAAAGGCCATCGTAATAATAAACCCTAACAACCCTACGGGAGCGCTCTATCCAAGGGAGGTGCTGCAGCAGATAGCTGATGTGGCAAGAGAGCACGAGCTTATGATTTTTTCGGATGAGATATATGACAGGCTTGTGATGGATGACTATGAGCATGTGTCTATTGCGTCGCTTGCACCGGACCTCTTCTGTGTGACCTTCAGCGGTCTTTCGAAGTCGCATATGATAGCAGGCTATCGTATCGGATGGATGGTTTTAAGCGGCAACAAGGCGCTCGGAAAGGACTATATCGAGGGTCTCAACATGCTCTCAAACATGCGTCTTTGCTCGAATGTTCCGGCGCAGTCGGTAGTGCAGACAGCTTTAGGCGGATATCAGAGTGTAGGCGAGTATATTGTGCCGGGCGGACGAATCTATGAGCAGAGAGAGTACGTCTACAAAGCATTAAACGATATACCGGGAATTTCGGCAGTAAAGCCAAAGGCAGCATTTTACATATTCCCAAAGATTGATACTGCAAGGTTCAATATCACAAACGATGAACAGTTTGCACTCGATCTGCTTCGTGAGAAGAAGATACTCATCATCCACGGCGGCGGCTTCAACTGGGATAAGCCGGATCACTTCAGAGTGGTATACCTGCCTCGAACAGAGATATTAAAGGATGCCACAGGCAAGCTTGCAGACTTTTTGTCTTCATATAAGCAGAAATAATTATTGGCATAGATAATTATAAAACAGATGATATAAAACATATAACATAAAACATATAACATATAAGCTCCGGCACAGAAAACTTTTGGTTCTGACCGGAGTTTTTATATTATGCTGTAATATTTTTTAAAAGTAACCTACCTGTAACTTTACATAATGTATTATACACTTGTATCGCGGGGCGGCTGCACTTTAGATGGCAGACCGCACAGCACTCAAAAATGTATAGAGAAGAAAAGGAGAATTAAATGGAACTGCTTAGAGTAGAACACTTATCAAAAATATACGGAGCCGGAGAAAATCAGGTCAAGGCTTTGGACGATGTGTCATTGAGCGTGGAAAAGGGAGAGTTTGTGGCAATTGTCGGGGCGAGCGGCTCCGGAAAATCCACACTGCTTCATCTGCTCGGAGGTGTTGACAGGCCAACAAGCGGAAAGGTGTATATAAACGGCACTGATATTTTTGCAATGAATGATGATGAGCTTGCCATATTCAGAAGAAGACAGGTAGGCATCATTTATCAGTTTTATAATCTGATACCTATATTAAATGTGGAGGAAAACATGGCAATTCCGATGGAGCTTGATGGAAGAAAGGTGGAAAAAGCACAGATGGATGACATGCTTTTGCGCCTTGGACTTACAGAGAGACGTACTCATCTGCCAAATGAGCTCTCAGGTGGACAGCAGCAGCGCACATCTATAGGAAGAGCCCTGATTACGAGACCATCTATAGTGCTAGCGGATGAGCCGACCGGAAACCTGGATACCAAAGCCAGCAACGAGATTATGCATCTCTTAAAGACCTCAAACCGTGAGCTCAACCAGACAATCATTATGATCACACACAATATGGAGCTTGCAAAGGCGGCTGACCGCACAATAATGATAGAGGATGGTAAAATCAGATGAATTTGATGAAGACACTCACATTAAAAAACTTAAAGCTCAACAGGAAAAGAACTATTGTCACGATAGTCGGAATAATTCTTGCAACAGCGCTTTTGTCGGCGCTTGTCACACTTGTGTCAAGCTTTCAGTACAGTATGATCGAATACCAGAAGCAAAAGGGCGGCGACTTTCATGTGAAATTTTCGAATGTGAAAATGTCTGAGCTTTCGGAGTTTAAAAACAACAGAAATATTGAAAGCACATTTGAGACAATGGGAATGGGCTTTGCAAAGCTAGACGGCTGCAAGAATGAGGATAAGCCGTATGCATATGTCATGGCAACAGATGAGGCAGGCTTTGAGAAAGGCTGCTTTAACCTGATAGAGGGGCGCATGGCAAAAAATGAGGATGAGATAATCATTCCAAGGCACTTAAAGACAAACGGACGAATCGACATAAAGGTGGGAGATGAGATAACACTGGATGTCGGAAAGCGATATGATTCAAACACCGAAGGTGTCATATCGGAAAACTGCGCATATGAGCATGAGGCAGAGACACTTACCGATACTGAGACAAAGCGCTACAAGGTGGTAGGCATCATGGAAAGACCGGGCTATGGAATGGAGGACTATAGTGCCGCCGGATATACATTTGTCACATACTCTGATGAACTGGCAGCAATTGATAACGGCACAAAGAGTGAGGAAAGCGAAGCTGACACTACACTCACAGTGTACAGCAGATACACTCAAAAGGCATTAAGAAACAAGGATGCTGTGACAGCAGATATAATTGGCGTGGATGAAAAGCTGTTTGCGAAAGCGAATAATTCATCTGTTGAAATGACTGCTGAGGAGAGTGACAGGTTTCTTAAAGAGATGGAAAATGCAAAATATGATATATATATGAATGGATACCTTATAAACTATGAGTGCGTTTTCCCGATTGACGGTTCATTTAAAGCACTGTTTACAGTGGCTGCTGTTGTGGCTTTGATAATCATACTGACATCAGTGTACTGTATCAAAAACAGCTTCAACATATCAATCACTGAAAAAATCAGGCAGTATGGCATGCTTGCAAGCGTGGGTGCTACGAGGCGACAGATAAAAAGCAGCGTTAAGACAGAGGCAGCAATGCTTGGAGTGGTTGGTATTCCTGTAGGTACCATGAGTGGTATTTTAGCATCGCTTATACTTGTCAAGGTAGTAAATGCGCTGTCAGCAGGCTGGCTTAACGTTGCTTTGAGCTTTCACACATCACTGCCTGCACTTATTCTTGCTGTGATACTGAGTATAGCAACCATTTATTTCTCAGCAACAGACAGTGCAAGAAGGGCTGCAAAGGTCACACCGCTTGAAGCAATAAGAAACACAAAGGAGATTAAAATAAAGTCAGCAAAGCTTAAGACACCGGCGATTATAGGCAGAATCTGGGGTATCGGAGGTGTTATCTCATATAAGAATATAAAGAGGAACAATAAAAAGTACAGAACCACAGTGACATCTATTGTCATCTGCTCAGTAACCTTTATTGTGATATCATACTTTATGTCTATGGCCTTTAGCGTTGTTGGGATGTCATATGCATCAGCAGATTACAATATTGGAATAAATATGTCATGTAAAAAAGACATTGATATTGAAAAGTTCTCTAAGCTTTTGAGTGGCATTGAAGGAGCTGAGGATTATCTGGTTGGAGCAGGCTATGATTTCGATGTCAGTAAGCCGGAGTATACAAAGGAATATGGAGAGTATTGCAGGCAGCTTTATGATGACAGTGAGGATGTCTCGCAAATGTTTTTAATCACGGTTTTGGATGATAAATCGTATGATAAGTATGCGTCTGACGCAGGCATAAAAAATGCAGCTGCAGGAGCAATTCTTGTGAATAAATGCACATTTGATGTGTATAATGAGAATAGCTCAAAATACGTCAAAAAAGAGATGGAGCTGTACAAATATAAAGCAGGAGATACAATCGAGTGTGGCTACAATGTGTATGATGATGCTTCTTCTGATGATAATGCAGCAGAAGGCGATACTGAAAGCAGCACAGATGACAATAATGCAGTGGAAGGTGATACTGAAAGCGGCACAGAGGATAACAGCGGATACGTTGACGAGGAAACAATAAATAACGGAGTCAGAAAGACTGTGGATGTAACTATTGCAGGTGTCACAGACAAGGTACCAATAGGTTATAAGGGCTACAGCAACACGCTATTGTTTATGAACCAAAAAGGCTTTGAAAGCCTATGGGGTGACGGTAAGAACGGTAATGAGATTAAACCGGGATATGCGTCATATTCGGCATATGTGGTTGCAGAAAATGCAGATGAATATCAGGATACATTCGAAAAGGAGACGGAAGGAAATCCTGAGTATTCGCAGATTAGTTTTTATGTCAGCAATATGGATAAGCAGATGCGCGATGAAAAGTCACTCTTTACACTGCTTGGAGTATTTGCATACGGACTTATTGTAGTCATTGCCTTAATAGGAATCACAAATATCATCAATACCTTAAGTACCGGAATGGAGCTTAGAAGCCGCGAGTTTGCCACATTAAGAAGCATTGGAATGACAGATAAGCAGTTTGTGGGAATGGTCAGGCTCGAGAGTGTGTTTATATCTGTGAAGGCACTTGCAATAGGAGTACCGCTTGGTATTTTAATAAGCTATCTCTTATGTGTTATGATGAACAGGATGGATGATGCAATCATTTATGAGCCGCCGTATAAAGCAATTATATTGTGTATATTGGTTGTAATAATGCTGATTTATGCTATCATGAAACTATCAATGACGAAGCTTAGACACAATAACATTATTGAGACGATCAAGAATGAAAATCTGTAGGAAATGCGGGAGCTGATATGAAAAAAATACTTCTCATAGAGGACAACAAAGGAATAACAGAGGGACTGTGTGATACCTTTACAGAACCTGAATATGAGCTTTTGACAGCAGGCAATTTAAACGAGGCTGGGGCACTTTTGAGTGAGCACCCCGGCCTTGTGCTGCTTGATGTGTCGCTTCCGGATGGGAACGGCTTTGATTTTTACAGCGAAAGGCTGGAAAAAGAAAAAACACCGGTGATTTTTCTTACCGCAAGGGATGAGGAAAATGATATAGTAAAGGGACTCGAGCTTGGAGCGGAGGATTACATCACAAAGCCTTTTTCAGTAAGAGAGCTTGTGGCGAGGGTAAACCGCGTATTTTTACGTAGGAAAAGTGATGACAGTTCATCTGTCATACATGCAGGAAGCATAAGCTATGACATGGACAAAAAGGAAGCAAGAAGGGATGGACAGTTGATAGCTCTTTCAAATCTTGAAAACCGCATACTTGATCTGCTTTTTACCAATCACGACAAGGCTGTGTCCAGAAATGCCGTGCTTGACTGCATCTGGGAGGCGACAGGCAACGATGTCTATGACCATACAGTGACTGTCTATATGAAGCGCATCAGGGCAAAGCTTGGTGAGGATGTGATAAAGACTGTGAAGGGAATCGGGTATCGTGTTGATTCAGATGAAGCTCTTTAAACAGTATCGGCCGACAGAGACAGTTCCCGGGGGGAAGCATGAGAAAGAAGAAATATAATTTAGAGAACAGAAAACATTTTGTGTATTTTGCGATAATTTATACATGTATATGTGTGACGGTTATGGCTTTTACCGTTTTTTTCCAGTACAGGGCATATACGAAAAACTATAACGCCACAGTGGCTAAGCTATGTGCACTAATTCATGAAAAATATCCCGATGTATCAGATGGCAGTATAGCCGCGATTCTAAATGACAGCAGCTTAGGCAGCGATTATACAAATTTAAAAAGCGCAGAGACGCTCTTAAAAAAATACGGCATTGATATGGAAAAGGATTCTGCGGTTTTGTCAAATGAAAAAGCGCTTAAAGGAGCGCTTTGGCTTGACATATTTCTTGTTGTGCTTTTTGCTGGGGGCTTTTGCCTTTACATTGTGCTTATAAGATTTAGCTTTAAAAGACAGGTCAGACAGGCTGCGGATTATCTGCGCCGCATAAATCAGGGAGACTACAGACTTGTTATGGCAGATAGCACAGAGGGGGAGCTTTCTATACTAAAGGGAGAGCTTTACAAGACAGCAATCTATTTGAGGGAGTCTGCGGAAAATGCAAAGGCAGACAAGCTTTTGCTAAAGGATGCGCTTTCTGACATATCGCACCAGCTTAAGACACCGCTCACATCACTTTCGATAAATCTGGAAAATCTGGAAGGGAATCCTGATATGGCATCTGAAAACAGAAACAGGATAATGCGCAGGGCAAAGCGTGATGTGGATAATATATCGCATATGGTGCAGGCTATCTTAAAGCTTTCAAGGCTTGAAGCGGATGTTGTGGAGTTTGATGAGAAGGATACGCTGCTGTCTGAAATTGTGTATGAGGCAGCCGATAATGTTATGGCACTTTGCGATTTGAGAGACATAAGGCTGTCCATAGATGAAGGCTCTGATAAGGATGCCTGTATACATGCTGATGCATACTGGCAGTGTGAGGCCATTACAAACATAGTAAAAAATGCAGTGGAGCATGCAGAGAGTGAGGTAAAGATAGGCTTTTACAGGTATGATATGTATGCAGAGATAACAGTGCAAAACGATGGAGAAGCCATAAGTGATGAGGACAAAAAGCATATTTTTACGCGTTTTTACAGCGGCAGCGGACAGCCGGCAGACAGCATCGGCATAGGACTTTCGCTCGCGGAAGCAATTGTGCGTCATGACAATGGATATATCCTTGTGGAGGATTGTAAAAAAGATGTATTAAATGAAAAAAATGAATGCAGTGGCACACGCTTTGTGGTAAGATATTTGTGATAAGTTGAGAAAAATTATCAATAAATACACTAGGAAGCGATAAAATGACACTAAAAGAACTTGGCATAGGACAGAGTGCCAGAATACTTACAGTAGGCGGTGAGGGCGCACTGCGCCAGCATTTCCTGGATATGGGAGTAATCCCAAAGGCCGAAGTAACAGTAATCAAATTTGCACCAATGGGAGACCCGATGGAGCTTCAGGTGCACGGCTATGAGCTCACATTGAGGCTTGATGATGCGGCGCAGATTGAGGTAGAATTAATTGACAGCCGTTCAAGAAAGCATGAGGGCCCTAAAAAGATAAGCAACACAGCCCATCCCGGACTTGGCGAGGAGGGCAAATACCATGTGAAGGGCAGTGGCAATCCCCTTCCGGATGGTGAGAAGCTCACATACGCACTTGTGGGAAACCAAAACTGCGGCAAGACAACACTTTTCAACCAGCTTACAGGCTCAAACCAGCATGTGGGCAATTTCCCGGGAGTGACGGTGGACAGAAAGGATGGCTCTATTAAAGAACATCCGGATACATCAATCACAGATTTACCGGGCATTTACTCAATGAGCCCATATACGAATGAGGAGATTGTGTCGAGAAACTTTGTGCTCGATAACAAGCCAAAGGCCATAATAAATATCGTAGATGCGACAAATATCGAGAGAAACCTGTATCTGACCATGCAGCTTCTTGAGATGGATATACCGATGGTTATCGCTCTAAATATGATGGATGAGGTGACGGCAAACTCAGGCTCAATCGATGTAAATAAAATCGAGGGACTGTTAGGAGTGCCTGTTGTACCGATTTCTGCCGCAAAGAATCAGGGTGTTGATGAGCTGGTGCGCCATGCAATACACATTGCAAAGTATCAGGAGCGCCCGGGCAGACAGGATTTCTGTGATGAGAATGATTTTGGCGGTGCCGTGCACAGATGTATACACGCGGTCAGCCACCTGATTGAGGATCATGCAAAGCTCGCCGGAGTTCCGATTCGCTTTGCTGCTACCAAAATTATCGAGGGAGATGCACTTATATTAGAGCAGCTTCATCTTGATGAGAATGAGAAAGAGGCAATAGAGCATCTGATTGTCCAGATGGAAAAGGAGCGAGGCCTTGACAGAAGCGCTGCAATTGCGGATATGCGCTTTACATTTATTGAGAAAATATGCGAGAGCACCGTGGTAAAACCGAAGGAGAGCAGGGAGCGTATCAGAAGTGAGCGCATCGATCGTGTTCTTACAGGCAAATATACGGCAATACCGTGCTTTATAGTGATAATGCTTGCGGTATTTTATCTCACCTTCAACGTAATCGGAGCAGGTCTTCAGTGGCTTTTGGAGCAGGGCATAGGAGCACTGACCGCGCTTACGGATAAGGCACTCACAGCGGCTGGTGTGAATGAGGTGTTGCACGGACTGGTAATAGACGGCATCTTTCAGGGTGTCGGAAGTGTATTAAGCTTCTTGCCGATTATCGTGACACTGTTCTTTTTCTTATCACTTATGGAGGACAGCGGATACATAGCGAGGGTTGCGTTCTTCATGGACAAGCTCCTTCGTAAGATAGGACTTTCAGGACGAAGCATAGTACCAATGCTCATAGGCTTCGGCTGTACGGTGCCAGCTGTCATGGCGACACGTACACTGCCAAGTGAGAGAGACCGTCGAATGACTATACTCCTCACACCGTTTATGAGCTGTTCGGCAAAATTGCCAATTTATGCATTCTTTGTTAGTGCTTTTTTCCCGAAGCATGGCGGACTTGTCATGGGAGGACTGTACTTCCTTGGCATAATTGTCGGAATACTTTTCGCATTTATCTACAGAAAGACTTTGTTCAGGGGTGACGCAGTGCCGTTTGTCATGGAACTGCCAAACTACAGGATGCCGGGCGCCAAGAATGTGTGCCAGCTCCTCTGGGAGAAGGCAAAGGACTTTTTGCAGAAGGCATTTACAGTAATACTTATTGCCACAATGCTTATATGGTTCTTACAGAGCTTTGACATACACTTTAACATGGTAACAGACTCAAAGGACAGCATGCTTGCTGCTATTTCAAGTATTATCGTGCCTGTCTTTAAACCTCTGGGACTCGGCGACTGGCGTATATGCACGTCACTTATCAGCGGACTCATGGCAAAGGAGAGTGTGGTATCAACACTTGAGATACTGTTTGGCGGAACGGTTACGACAGCACTCACAACACTTTCAGCTGCATCTCTTCTGGTGTTCTCGCTGCTCTACAGCCCTTGCGTGGCTGCTATAGCATCCATAAAGAGAGAGCTGGGTGCAAAGTGGGCAGTCAGCGTGGTGCTTTTGCAGTGTGCGATTGCATGGGTGGCAGCATTTATTGTAAGAATTATTGGACTTCTGCTAATGTAACAAAAAACTGATTATTGTTTAAAAAATATAAAAGGAGATATGTGATGGAGATTAAACTGGAAAATGAATCACTTGAGCTCACGATAAACAGCTTCGGAGCAGAGCTTAAAAGCATCACCGGCAAGGAAACTGGTACACAGTATCTGTGGGATGCCGATGAGAAATACTGGAAGAGAAGCGCACCGGTGCTTTTCCCGTTTGTCGGCAGCTTAAAGGACAAGAAGTTTACCGTTGATGGGACAGATTATCCGATGGGACAGCACGGCTTTGCAAGGGATATGGAGTTTGAGCTTGTGTCACAGACAAAGGATGAGGCATGGTTTTCACTTAAATCAAATGATGAGACTCTTGCAAAATATCCGTTTGAGTTTGTGCTCGAAATCGGCTATAAGCTCTCAGGCAGTGAGATAAAAGTGACCTGGAGGGTGACAAATCCTGCGAAAAAGGATTTACTTTTCTCAATAGGTGGTCATCCGGCATTTATGTGTCCGGTCGCAGAGCAGGGAAAGCAGTCAGACTATTATCTGAAGCTTGACACAGACAAAGCAATCACCTACGGACTTATCTGTGACGGAGGACTTTTAGACAAGGATGACAATCTGCTTAATGTGGATGTGGATGGATACTGTCAGATAGATGAGCATATGTTTGATAAGGATGCGCTCATAATAGAAAACAGACAGGCTTCAAAGGTGAGCCTGTGTACACCGGATAAGAAGCCATACCTTACGGTGTCCTTTGATGCGCCTTTATTTGGTCTGTGGTCACCGGCAGGAATGGGAGCACCGTTTATCTGTATTGAGCCGTGGTACGGCCGATGCGACAGAGCAGGCTTTGCCGGAGAATTAAAGGACAGGGAGTATGGTAATTCGCTGGCACATGGTGAGAAATTTGAGAAGTCATATACGATTGCAATTGAGCTGTAGATTTTCTTGTTCTCGGGTGACTTAAATACTTATTAAAATAATAATATAAGACATAATTAGAATCATGGGGCTGCGGTATATTGCAGTCCCATGATTTTTAGATAGTAAGGATTTTTCACGAACTTGAAATAATGTAATGTAGGATAGCATAACGCTATATGTGTCTTGATGCACCTGCTTTCTTCAAGTTTGCCTGAAGCAGCCATTTCTGATCAATTTTCTTAAGATCTTCACCGAATCTGACATGCAGCCGAACTGAGCCTTCGAGCTGCTCGATATGTTCAATGGTGCCCTTGCCGAACTTTGGATGATTGACATCGTCATTGATATTAAATTTTACAGTACTGTTTTTATTTTTGCGGTATTCCTGCTCGCGTGAATATGTGTCGCGGATAGGAATACTCTTGTCAGTAATTTTCTTTTTGAGAACCTTATCATAATCGTGCTTAATAAGTCCTTCACCGGCTTTGTAGTAAGGAGTGGGAGCTGCTCCGATAAGTGAGCAGCAGTATTTCCACGCACTTCCGTGGATGCCGGGCTGCCAGTTGTATTTGTCCGGGATGTCCATATTGTACTGCATATAGTGGGCATATTCGTGCTTATATAAATCCATCCTGTCATCCTTTGACAATGGCTTTGCCACACAGTAGCCGATGAACAGCAGTGAAAAATGAAATTCTTCTTCATCCTGCCCAAAGCCCGGAGTGTATGCGCCAAGCCTGTCCGTATCAAAGCCGAAGGTGATGGGAATCCTTGCACCGTTAAGCCCAAGCTGTCTGTCGAGCTTCTGGTAGAGAAAGCGGATTTCCGCAAGATGTATTTTGGTTTCGTTTTCGAGTAGTTGTCGTAAATTGTTGTCTAAGTTCATAAGTATATCTCTTTTAAAAAATCAGTTTGTTTTCAATACAATAATGATATATTCCGTCTTCCTCAACAGATTTGCATACAAAATCAGCCTTATCTTTGACTTCGTCCTTTGCATTGCCCATGGCAATACCCATGCCTACAGCTTCAAGCATTTCAATGTCGTTATGTCCGTCACCGAAAGCAATTGCTTCATCCTTTGAGAAACCATAATGTCTAAGCACTGCAGCAACTGCATTGCCTTTGCCGCTGTTAAGCGGAATAATATCAACGGCCTTATCCCACCATGCAGTTATCTGTGAGTGGGGCGCGCCGGATAGAATCTGTGAGTGCTCATCTTTTTTGCAGGAGCACATAATCTGATATATATCAGTCCTGCTTATCTCGTCAAAATTGTCAGCAATTTTAAGCTTTTCGCTGCCAAAGGCAAAGTACTGCTCTAAATCAGGGTCGGTACCGTTTGTGACAATCATATGCTCGTTGCTGATTGCAATGGCGCGGTTCATCTGCTTTAGATTGGAAATTATCTGATATTTGTCGTGCTCATTAATAGGGTTTTTGAAGATGATATCATTGCCTGCGGTGACGAATGAACCGTTAAAGGTGAGCAGGACATCAAAATCAATTCCATCAAAATGAGGCACACCTGTGTAGCTTCTTCCGGTAGCCATACAAAGGATGATGCCATTTTGGTGGAGCTGCCTAAGTGCAGCAGCAGTGTTTTCGGATAATTCTTTATGTCCCAGCCGAAGCAGGGTGCCATCCACATCAAAGAATGCTATTTTAATCATAATTCCCTCAATCTGTTCATTATTCAATAAATGTAATCTTATAAATATTTTATCCGTTTAAATAAATATGGTCAAGCATAGAAAACCTAAAAGCATAATACATAATATTTTTGATTTTTTGTAACGAATCTAATAAACCATTCTCTTATCTATATAAGGGGGGATATTATGCATTACATTGAAGTGAAAAATGTATCACAAATTTATTCAGTTGGGAACGAACCTGTCAATGCGCTTACTAATATTTCTTTTGCTATTGAAAAAGGTGAGTTTATAGCTGTGACTGGCCCATCAGGGTGTGGAAAATCGACATTGCTACATATGATTGGTGGATTAAGTAAACCATCTTCAGGACAGATATTGAATTGTGGCGTATCATTATATGAAAAACGAAATTCTGAAATATCGCTATTTCGTCGTCGAGAAGTGGGCATAGTCTATCAATTTTATAATCTCGTTCCGGAATTAACAGCAAGGGAGAATCTGCTGCTTCCTGCACTGATGGATGGTAAAAGCGTAGATCAAAGAGAAGTTAAGAAAATACTGACGATTTTGGGAATGGAAAACAAGGCAAATTTTTATCCGGGTCAGCTTTCTGGTGGTCAACAGCAAAAAATAGCCATTGGCAGAGCATTAATCAATCATCCTAAACTCTTATTAGCAGATGAACCTACTGGCAATTTAGACTCTGCAAAACGTGATGAACTTTTACAGCTTTTACGTTATATGAACGAACAGGAAGAAATGACAATTCTTGTGGTTACTCATGATTCCGTTGTTGCACAAAAAGCAAATAGGGTACTTCATATGATGGATGGGAAAATAGTCAATGACGAGGTGATTGTATGAGGTGGGGATTTTTATGGTTAACTTTACGCTTGATAATGAAACAACGTTTGCGTACCATAACTTTATTTTGCGGTATTTTTTTCTCTAGTTTTTTACTTAACGCTTTTGGAAGTTTGGGGTATTACTTTTGGACACAAGTACATGAAGGAAATTCCGACACAAGTACATTTAATTCTACCGAATTAGCATTGACTGTATTGGCGGTGATACTTCTAACAATAGTTTTGGTATGTTCTGCAGTTCTTCTTCATAATTTATTTGCTTTGACATTTTTTCAAAAATGGCATAGTCTTGGACGTTTAATTACGCTGGGAGCAACGTGGCAGCAACTTTTTCTTATGGTGGTAATAGAGATAGGCATTATATACTGCATTGCAGTACCATTAGGTTTGATTGTTACTATTGTTTTGGAGAAGAGTATTTCTATACCTGTAGAAATTCCCTGGTGGATAATTTGCAGTATTTTTTGTTGGTTATTGATAGTTTCTTGCATTTGTGGTTTGCGTCCGGTACATAAGGCAATGAAAACTCCCATTGCTTTATCAAGAACAAGTAAGTCTGTAACAATTCATTCCAGACAGGATAAGTTCGGAAAGCATTACAATTCTTTTGCTATTTTCATGGCCGGAAAATACCGCTCAGCAAATCGAGGACATTACATCCGTATTGTCCTTACGCTGATTACTGTAATGATATTGTATATACCGATTAGCTATTTTATCAACACAGATTTAGATATACAGCAATCAGAATTATTGGATAAATATGGAATTCAATATAATTTTACAACTCAAAATTATGATGAATTAAAATTGGCATTAGAGGAATGTTACGGGTTAAGTACAAAAAACTCAGATGGAGACACACTGATATATGTACAGGTCGATGGGCAAGCACGTCTCAAGAAAGATGTATTAAGCAAAAGCCTGCTACAGGTGTTGGAAAAAGCAGGTTGGGAAGAACAAGAAATTTGGGATACGAGCTGTGATATACTTTTTTTGGATGAAATGCATTATAAGATGATTCTTCGTAATTGTTCTGATTTAGAAATAGAGGACGAATCAGCTCCAGCTATTTTGGTAGATCGTTATATCAACAGAGCAAGTTATCAAGAGAATGCTGATAACTTGTTTTTCGAAACATCCTTAGTGAATAAAACTATTTGGGATGAGGAAAACACAGGTGTTGAAATTTTTTGTGGTTTTTTTGAGGAAAATAACACGGTATTCTATAACTCACCAATTATACTTTCAAAAGAACTACCAGAAGGGATGGATTTTTCAGGAGATGTAACTTTGCTTCTTCCCATTCAAGAAATTGAATCAATTCGTGAGCTAATAGGTGAGTTTTGTCCGGTTAATGTGTGTGGCTTATTTCAAGAATATGATGAAACTCTTTACGGAAAACTTCATCAGAAATTGGGAGCAAATGCGTTGGGACATCTGGTTTATCAGAGAAGAATTTTTAAGGAATGGTATGCTTCCATGTGGGAGATCCATGTGACAATGGTGGCTGTCTGTTCGATTCTTTTAACTATTGCATTGGTAAATGTTTTTAGTACCATTGTCTTTCAGTATATTGACAGGAAACGTGGTCTGGCAATGTTATGGTCATTAGGGCAAACAAAACAAGGTTTACTGCGAATTCTAATTCTGGAAACAGCACGTAGCTTTTTTCTTGCAGCATTGATTGGAATTCCGGTATCATGCTTATTATGCTATAATGTATATCAGGTTCTTCGCTCTACGTGGCGTATTCGGTTTATGTTGCCATTGAAGCAAATTTTTTTGTTGATTGTTGCGATGATTACAGCAACCCTGGTTGCAATGATAGTAGAATGGTGTTGTATGAAACGTCAGAATTTTTTACAGAACATTAAGGATGAAATATAACTTACGGAAGGAGGCAGCAAATGGAATCATTTGAAGAAATTTATTCTTTATACTTCAAAGATATTTATAGATATGTATTATCTCTTTGCCGAAACTCCGAGCAAGCAGAAGAAATTACGCAGGAAACTTTTTTTCAAGCAATGAAAAGTATTTCATCCTTTCGTGGTGATTGTAAAATGACAGTGTGGTTATGTCAGATTGCAAAACATCTTTACTTTGCTCAAAAGCGAAAGGAGAAACATAGTGCGATAATGACATTAGATGAAGTGTCAGATCATTTACCAGACACCACATCCCAGCCATTGGAGTTGAGAATAGCAGATGAGACTGATGCTATGCGTATTCTTGAATATTTACATGATATAGAAGAACCTTATAAGGAAGTGTTTATGTTACGAGTTTTTGGTGAATTGTCATTCAAAAAAATATCAGGAATTTTTGGAAAAACAGAAAGTTGGGCCAGAGTGACTTATCATCGGGCCAAAGTTAAAATTCTGAATGAAATGGAGGGAAAACAATGACAAGAATTTCATGTGAGGTAGCCAGAGATTTATTACCTTTGTACTGTGATGATGTATGTTCACAAGAAAGCCGTATTCTTATAGAGGAACATCTTAAAAATTGTTCAGATTGTGATGCTTTATTGAAAAAGATGAAAATGGAATGTAGTGCTTCAACAGAACAAGAAATGCATGATGAAGAATTTGTAAAAGCTATGGCGTCAGGATGGAAAAAATCAGTAAAAAATGGTTTTGTAAAAGGTGTAGTAGCCACACTCATTTTGTGTTTATGCTTAGTTGGAGGATATTGGGGATTAACACGTTGGATTCTTACTTCTGTTCCCAGTGCTAATATCCAGGCAAATGTAGTGAGTGTGACGGAGGAACATGTAAAGATTATTCTGGAAGCAACAGATGGAAAAAAAGTTCTAACCAATGCTATGGTAGTGGAAGATTCGGGAAAGCTCTATTTGCTTGAAAAGAGGGGAGTTATTGCAACACAAACTGGCGATGGTGAGAATTGGGCGGCAACTTATACTCTACCTAAAATACAAAAAACAGAAGACGGGGAAAGTATACACATAAAAGAAATTTATTACGGAACTGAAAATGATAATATCCTGATTTGGAGCGAATAAGTAAAAAATTAAGTTATTCGTGTGGAAGAGAGAGGGTAACCCTTGAAGTCGTAGAGAAAATCGTATTTATTGTAATTAATAACATTATTAATTTCTGGAGGTGAGAGTGTGAAGAAATTTAAAAAGATGTTGCCATATTTAATAATTAACGCGATTGCTTTTTATTTAACTCCATTTATGATTAAGGATACTGGAAGCGGCATGTTGATTTTGTTAATTGGTTTCCCAGTTATATGTTTTATAGTAGCTTTGATCTACGGGATAAAAAACTCATTTAATTGGATTTATTCCTTGCTTGTAATGTTGTTGTTTGTACCAACTATTTTTATCTTCTATAACGAAAGTGCAACAATATATATATTGGCTTACGGTATTATTTCAGCATTCGGGAATGTTCTAGGAGATAACAAAACTGGGATATGAAATCCGTCGGAATTTTTATAATAAAGTTCTAATAGTTTGACTAGGAGATGAGGAACAGCGTCTGTTTAAGAAAATTCAGAATTTAATTCAGAAAGAGGAGAAGGCTGAAATTAGCGAAATAGATTCGATTCTTGAGTTCGAAAAGTTAAAAATCATCCCCGACTATCATAAGGTACTGCTGGATGAAACGGAAGTGATTCTTTCAAATCAGCAATTTCAACTTCTTTTGTATTTAGCAAGAAAGCCGGGGCGTGTCTATACCTATGAACAAATCTATGAAACGATATGGGGAAAAAAGTATGCTTATGACAAAGGAAATGTCATGGCGCAGATTCGTCACATTCGAGAGAAGATACAGCCAGATGACAGCTATCCTCAGTACATAGAAAATATCAGAGGCGTAGGCTACCGATTTAATAGTAAAATATCATAGAGAAATCAGGCAATCAGGAAAGCAAAAATTAAAGATTGTATTACTAAGAGGACATTTTCTAAAGAAATTTAGAAGATGTCCTCTTTTTGCGTTATAGGAACAACTGAAATAGCGAAAGGAGATTCATATGGAACACACAAAGGCATATCAGGAATTTAAGAAGAATGGTAACACAATTACAAGCTGCTGATTTTGAACCGGAAACGGTTTAATCAGCAGACACTACATTAGATAAATAAAATATTCAACAACAAAGGGCAGAGTTTGCGAATTGCAATCTCTGCCCTCTAAATTTTCGCGGAGCGTATTTCTTATAGTACTGTATGTCAAATAATTATCTCTAAATCTCCATAACCAGAATTTTATTTGAGATATTTCTTACAACCGGAATCTTCCCTAATACTTTATAAAACGGCATAAAGACTTTATTTGATAAATCGGTCCGTTTTCTTCCAAAAACAGTTTTCGGACATGCATTGTCTCCGGTAAATATACATTATACCAACGTACATATTTTCCTTCCATACGATAACATCTTGTATCCATACCGCAGGCAAGATTCAGCACAACCGCATTGGGATTCTGATTAAAAAAATCTCCTACCAGTTTATCCAATACAATGGTTCTTGCAATCACACCTGAACTCATCAACTTGTCACTCTCAGCTTTCGAGAAATTATAATCAAGCTGCGAAACAATCTCAATTGCCTTTTCATCATAGATATAATGCTTTGGTTTCTGCGATTCCAGGGCTCTGGCATACAATGTCTGAAGCATAGTTTCCGGCACACCTTCTATGAAAATTTTTTCTTTTCCTGCATTTTCTTTCCCACTTACAAGCCTGCTCTTTTGAGCTCTATATCTCTATCTTTCTCACAAAAGTTAGGAGAATCTAATCACTGTTACTATATTCTATTTTTCAGCCCTTGTAAAGAGTTTGTAGCTTAGAAGGTCCATTTTTCCATACAGCCTAGAAGGTCAGCTTTTTCATCATCCATTTTGCATCTACATAAGTACCGTCTTCGTATTTCATATTGTCTGGGAAACATCCATATGTTTCAAATCCCAGTTTTTCATACAATGCAATTGCTCCTTTATTGTCTGCAATCACTTCTAATTCTGCCTGCTCATATCCAAGTTCTTTGGCAGCTTTCATCACGGTTTCCATCATTATTCTTCCAATTCCTCTGCCGCAATATTCCTGATACAGGGCAATAGCAATCTCACATCTATGACGATATCGTTTAAAAGAACCAATACTCATGAGGGAACAATTTCCAACATGCTTTCCATCCACGGTTGCAATCAACATGAGCTCCCGTTCTGATTCTACCATATTCTGAATAAATGCTTCTTCATATTCCACCGATAATGTTACCTCATCCGGCTCCCTGATTAAATAGGGAGTCTCGGCAGTGGTCATTTTTAAATAATGAATCAAATCCTGTGCATCCCTTTTCTCCGCATTTCTGAGAATCACTTCCTGACCGGTCTTATCGATTACTTTTCGTGCTTCAAATATCATCATTCTTCCTCTATTTCTCACTCTTAAATTAGTTTCATCCATTGTATCACTTCCTGTTGCACAAAATCAACAAATATGTACTCGAAAGTCGCTCTATATAAAAAGAGGACAAAGATGCTTGATGCAACCTGTGCCCCATCAAATATCAGGTATCCGCAGGATTTCTCATTGCTCAATGAAGCCAGAGAAAAACTGGAGACTATCATCATCCGTTTCTGTAAAAGTTATGGATTTTCAAGACCACGTATCCTATAACTTTATTATCGGTATGTTATACACGCAGATATTTCAGGAATTGTACTATCAGGCAGACTTTAACTGCGGAGGCAGACGGCCAATCCATGTGACATTTATGTTAGATGAATTTGTGAATGTCGCATTGCCCGATGACTTCTGTTCGCTCAAGGCAGTTAAGTATTATGAAAAGCTGAAGGATAAGGGCGAGAATGTATATATAGACTCTCTTACCTATGAGCAGTTTATGATGCTTGGTGATGCGGAATTAAGCAGAAGATTATCCATGCAGGATGAGGCAGAGCAGAAAGAAGAGGTGAAAAAGCACTTGCTGCAGGAGTTCCGAAAGCAACGATTTTGACTTATTTCTATCCGGAGGTCACTGTGGAGAAGATGAGTTCATATCGGAATAAGCATTAAATGATATCGCATAGGCACAGGAAATGTGGTATACTGTGCCTATGTAAAAAAGAATGTGTTTTGCAAATCGAAATTTATAGGAGGTGAATTTTAATGAAATGTCCATATTGTGGTGATGAAATGATAAGAGGATACCTAATGAGTTCACGAGACATTACTTTTGCAGTTGATAATCCGAAAAAAGCTTTTCGTATTAAAAAATCGGACGATCTGGAATTGAGTAAAGGTTCAGAAGGAATCCCTCATTGTGAAGCTTATCGTTGCAGTAGTTGCAAAAAGATTTTGATTGATTATGCAAATAGATAAATCGGAATTGACCGAGCTCTTAAGAGCGAGGGATGCTTCTTGCCGAAGGGCAAGAAGATGGGTTCCTAGATAAGGAAAATTTGAAGTTTATGGAGGAATAAAGATGGATTGTTTAAGATGTAAAGAGGAAATGATTAAAGCAAAATTAAAAGGAGATGCAGTAGGTACGGTTGTTTATTTAACTAATAAGAAAAACGGTATCTTTGAGAATGAAAAGAATAGTACTGTTTCATGTTATGTATGTCCAAAATGTGGATATGTTGAATTGAATGCAGATAATGCGAAAAATTTGATTTGATAATTTCCACTTGAAACTTTCAGTGATACTGAGAAAATTAAAGAAAGTACAAAGCTCGCGAAGCTTTGAATTCTACGGAGATATGGATGGCATGATTATAGTGGGAAACGACGGCAGGAGAGAATGTAGATATATTATTCAGTCGTAAATCAGTAATATAGAAAAGAGTTTGATGCATACGATGTTCTGGCTACAAAATATAAATAGTTAGATGTTTTTTAGGGGGAAAGGTGATGAATTACAAATTTAAGCAGTGTATTCCAAGGAAAAATGGCACGAAAATCGATTGCTGTGGTGCGGAATTAGTTTTGCATCATGAAAAATGTGAAAAGTTTTTCGGGGAAATAGAAAAGGGTGAGTCTCTATATATAAATGTTGAACGAATTGTATCAGAAGATGAAAATAGTAGACAATTTATAGAGGAACTATCATTAAATAATATACAAGACGTTAGAGTGTCTTTGCTGACAGAAAAAATCATAGATTATGATTTGGAAATGTTTAGTAGAGAAGATAAAACAGAGCTTGTAAACAAGTATAGACCCTATTTTATGAGTTTTATTGTATCACTTGAAGATAATAGCATACAGGATATTGAATCACTTGGTGTAGGCTGGTATGAGGGACGATTTTTGAGGCAAGAAGAAGGGGTTTTTGAGGAAGGTATTCTCTTAGATGGAATTTTAGAAACAAGTGCCAGTCCTGTGAATTATCTAAAAGGAAAGTTGCTCGTGTTTACAAACAGAGCGATAAAAAAGTCAGTACTGAATAAAATTAATAGTATGTATGATCCGCGAAAATTTGGATATACAAGCAGTTCGGATGTTGAAAATATATTAAATGATGCATGGGCGAGTGATTTCCCTTATAAGATTGATATTTATAATGTTGGTCATGGAAATGCAGATTATATCAGAGGGGATAAACACAGAATATTGTATGATATCGGGTATAACTATCGTTCCTTTCCTAGGCGTCATAACTCCAAATATTTGAGAGCTGTGAATGCTTTTCGACATTTGCAACCAAGTTGTGTAGTCTTGTCCCATTGGGATATGGATCATATTATCGGATGTGCGTATGCGAGCCAAGATATATTCAATGTGAAATGGATTGCACATTATTTGGTGTCAAGCAAAGACAAAAAAGCATCAATTAACTCGATTCGTCTTGCACATTATTTGAATGCCTTAGGCAATCTTTGTCTTGTGGATAGAGAACAAACGAATAAATTGATTGCAAAAATATCCTGTGCAAATGATATAGAAATAAAAGTATGGTTAGGAAGCGGAACCAGTAATAAGATTACACCTAGAAACCGAGAAGGATTGACACTGGAAATTTTAGATAAAAAGAGAAGATACTTGCATGTACTATTGGCTGGTGATGTGCCTTATAAGTGTATGAATAATTTGCTGACAGATCCTATTGATATTATGCATGTACCACATCACTGTTCAAGTATGGAATTGGACAAGCTAAAGAATTTGCCCAGCGTAGGAAAGTACGCCATCATTTCCACAAACCGTAAGAAAACTGGTACATTAAATTGTGATAGCAATCATCATGATAAATTGAGAAAAAAATTTAAAGAGGTTCTTCATACAATCGATAACCCCTCAGGAGATGACGAAGCTAATTTATCAATCCAAATTGATTATAAAAAGCGTACATATCGGTTCAGGTAAAGAAATAAGAACGTTTTTGATAGGTATGATAGAACATGGTAATGCGAGTACAAATTTCAGTTTTGTGTACATCTTTTGTAGAGTAATTGTGCGATTTACAAGGATTCCACCAGTATTCTACCAATGAGGGATTTTGTTTTATTTGGGAAAATAGTATCTTTGTATCATCAAATGAATGGAGGAATTCGCATGAACCAATTAGTTACAGGAAAATTTATAGCATTAAAGAGAAAACAGAAAAATTTAACACAGGAACAATTAGCAGAGAAACTTGGTGTTTCCAATAAGACTATTTCAAAGTGGGAGACTGGTAAGTGTATGCCAGATTATTCTATTGTAAAATCTTTATGTGAGGAACTTGATGTTACGATAGCAGAACTGATGGATGGCGAAATGTCTGAGGAAAAGAGTGTACGAACCTATGACGATGAACAGATTTTAGATTTACTTAGAAGAACACAGGAATTAGAAAAGCAAAAAAATGTGATGCACGGAGTTTTGCTTATTGTTATGGGAATTGCTTTGCAAGCATTATCATATGGGATTTCTGGTTCTAATGTTAAAGATTTTATCTCAGGATTATTATTGGGACTATCTATTGCCGAGATGTTGGTTGGAGTTTATGTTGTT
>OJOR01000030.1_pt1 | contig 113570 bp, 116 predicted proteins | sample 1598251 | NCBI WGS metagenome assembly OJOR01 (sample SAMN03922467, study PRJEB24848) | human gut metagenome | isolation source: stool sample | host: Homo sapiens | place: Germany | collected 2010-11 | reverse complement strand
AGCACGGTGGTGTGAGAGGTCGGGAAATTTAGTTAAATTTCCCTCCTACTCGATTTTAAACAAATGCAGCTTTATTTATAATAAATATCAAAAAAATTTTTTGAAATAAATGTGTCTGAGGCATTGATTAGAGCACCGCTAATTGGTACAATGTTTTATTAGGTGATGAATCAGTATTACGAGGTCTAGATATAAATGAATGATATAGCAATTGATAAAGAACACTTACATTATTTGGAACAGCTGTCGGAGATGTATCCGACAATAGGCAAGGCATCATCTGAGATTATCAATCTGCAGGCTATTTTAAACCTGCCAAAGGGCACAGAGCACTTTGTATCTGATGTGCATGGCGAGTATGAAGCCTTTTCCCATGTGCTGAAAAATGGTTCTGGGGCTGTAAGAAAGAAGATAGATGATGTATTTGGTCTGGCGATGAACAAGGCTGACAAGGCTGCGCTTGCCACACTCATCTACTATCCAAGGGAAAAGATGGAGCTTGTTAAGCAGGACGAACCGGATATGGATTCGTGGTATAAGACGACTCTTTATAAGCTGATAGAGGTGTGCAAGACCGTTTCATCAAAGTATACGCGCTCCAAGGTGAGAAAAGCTTTGCCGGAGGAGTATGCATATGTTATAGAGGAGCTCATCACAGAAAAGCCGGAGGTGTTAAACAAGGAGGCTTACTACGAGTCAATCATCAATACAACAGTGGAGCTGGGCACTGCGGAGGAGTTTATAGTGGTGCTTTCCGAGCTTATTCAGAGACTTGCTGTTGACCATCTGCATGTGCTTGGCGATATATACGACAGGGGAGCGGGGCCACATCTGATAATGGACAGGCTGTGCAGATATCACTCGCTGGATATACAGTGGGGCAATCACGATATTATCTGGATGGGGGCAGCCGCAGGAAATCCTGCATGTATTGCAACTGTTGTCAGAAACAGTATCAGATATGGTAATCTGGACGTGGTCGAGGAGGGCTATGGCATAAATATGCTTCCGCTTGCTACGTTTGCACTGAAGGCTTACAAGGATGACCCATGCACCAGATTTGTGTTTAAGGTGGCTCCAAGTGGTGCAGATAATATGGAGAGTGATCTGATAAAGAAGATGCACAAGGCCATTGCCATCATACGTTTCAAGCTGGAGGGACAGCTCATTAAGAAGTGGCCTGAGTATGGCATGAAGGAACGATTGCTTTTGGAACATATTGATTATGAACAGGGCACTATAGAGCTTGAGGGCAGAACTTATAAGCTTCTTGATACAAGCTTTCCAACAATTGACCCGGCTGATCCTTACAGGCTGACAGAGGGGGAAGAGGAAGTCATACAGAGGCTCAGAAGCTCGTTTATTCATTGCGAGAAGCTTAAAAATCACGTTGGGCTGCTACTAAAAAAAGGCAGCATGTACAAGGTATATAATGGCAATCTGCTTTTCCACGGATGCATCCCAATGGAGGAGGACGGAAGCTTCGCAAAGGTAAATATCTACGGTAAAGAGTATAGTGGCAAGGCTTTGTTTGATATACTGGAGACTTACGTCAGAAAGGCTTTTTTCTCGGATGATAAGCTGGAAAGACAAAAGGGCAGCGATATCATGTGGTACATATGGACAGCACCATATTCTCCGCTTTATGGCAGAAATAAGATGGCTACGTTTGAGAGATATTTTATAGATGACGATGACATGAAAATAGAAAAGAAAAACTTTTATTATGACTATATAAACAAGCCTGAGTGTGCGCAGCGTATACTCGAGGAGTTTGGTTTGCATGATAAAAGAGACCATATCATAAACGGACATGTTCCTGTTCACAGATTAAGAGGTGAAAGCCCTGTGAAGTGCGACGGCAGAGTGATAGTCATAGATGGTGGTTTTTCAAAGGCGTACCGCAGGCGGACAGGCATCGCGGGATATACCTTGATTTACAATTCATATGGGCTGACATTGACAGCACATGAGCCGTTTGAATCACCGGAGACGGCAGTAAGGGATGAGAGGGATATCGTATCAAGGCGTGAGGCTGTAGAGGTACTTGATAAGAGAATACTTGTCGGAGATACGGATGCCGGAATAAAAATGAAGGAAAAGATAGCTGATCTAAAGCATCTCATTGCGGCATATCGTTCGGGTGAGATTGCAGAGCGCGATGATTAGAAAGAGGAAAAAAGCACTGGATGAAAGGCAGGATGCAACAGAGTGGACAAAATAAAGATACTGGTGGTAGATGACGAGAGCAGGATGAGAAAGCTCGTGCATGATTTCCTTGCAAGGGAAGGGTATGAGGTACTTGAGGCCGGAGACGGCGAGGAGGCACTTGATATATTTTATCAGCAGAAGGACATAGCACTGCTGGTGCTCGATATAATGATGCCAAGGATAAATGGTTTTGAGGTATGCCGTGAAATCAGACAGACTTCAAAGGTGCCGATTATTATGCTTACAGCTAAGGGCGATGAACGTGATGAATTGAACGGCTTTGACATTGGTGCTGATGAGTACATTTCAAAGCCATTTTCTCCCAAGATACTGGTGGCCAGGGTAAATGCTCTCCTTCGCAGGGCGAATAAACTGGGCAAAGAGGCAGTAATAAGCGAGGCCGGTGGTATTGTCATGGACAAGACGGCACACACTGTAGCTATTGATGGCAGGGATATTGAACTTTCAGTAAAGGAATTTGAGCTTTTGGATTACTTTATGAGCAATCAGGGAATTGCGCTTACCAGGGAGCGCATACTTGACAGTGTGTGGAGCTATGATTATTTTGGCGATGCGAGGACTATTGATACACATGTGAAGAAATTAAGAAGCAAGATGGGCGCTAAAGGCGACTATATAAAGACTGTCTGGGGTGTGGGATATAAGTTCGAGATACAGTAAGTGTTAAGCTTAGGACTAATGGATTCGGGATAAGAGGTGTCATCATGAAAAAGAAAAAAACGTTATCCACACAGCTTACGCTTGTGATTTCATTCATTGTACTTCTGATAGTGGGAGTGTTCTGGATGGCTAATAACACACTGCTGGAAAAGTATTATGTATTTAACAAGGAAAAAGAGATGCTTGCTGTATACAAAATGGTGGACTTGGCTGCAAAAAATGACAAACTTTCAGATGATACGTTTGCTGTAGCATTTGAAAAGAAATGTGTTGGCGCCAATATAGATGCGGTTGTGTTCAACAAATACGGTAAAGTCATAATTGAGGGAACCACTGACAATCAGGAAATATTTCAGCTGCTTTTGGAGGCGAGCATGTCGTCGTATTCGGCAGACTACAACAACCTGAATATGACAAGGCAGAAGGATAAAAGGCTGGGGACAGAGTATATTATCATAAATAACAGACTGATTGACGGTAACTTTGTATACATGAAGACACCGCTTGAGAGCATTAAGGAGAGCGTGTCCATATCGAACCGCTTTTTTGCAATAGGCACAGTGGCTGCTATTGTTGTGGGAGTGTTTATGGCATATATTGTTGCTCGCAACATGACTAGGCCGATAAGAAATATGACTGAGCTGTCGACAAGGATGGCGAAGCTTGATTTTGATGCGAAGTACATTGATACGGAAAACAGTGCAAAGGAGCTTTATGTGCTTGGTGAGCATATGAATGAGCTGTCGCAGACACTTGAGCAGACCATCACAAGACTAAAGGTGGCAAACAATGAATTACAGCGTGATATAAAGAAAAAAGAAGAGATTGATGAGATGAGAAAGGAGTTTTTGTCAAATGTGTCACATGAGTTAAAAACTCCGCTTGCTTTGATCTCGGGCTATGCTGAGGGACTCAAAGAGGTCGTAAATGACGATGATGAGAGCCGTAACTTCTACTGTGATGTCATCATGGACGAGACTGACAAGATGAACCGCATGGTTATGAAGCTTTTATCTCTCAATCATCTGGAGGATGGCAGTGATGTGCTTGAGATGACGAGGTTTGATTTGACATCGCTTGTCAGAGGGGTTATAGACTCATCTAAGCTTCTGGCACAGAAAAATGAGGCTGCAATTGAGTTTGACCGCACTGATTCCGTATATGTGAGCGGTGATATATACAAGATTGAAGAGGTTGTGACAAACTATATCAGCAATGCGATAAATCACTGCACAAGAGGTGGTACTATCACTGTATCATACAGCATGTACAGCGACCGTGTGAGGGTCAGCGTGTTTAACACGGGAGAGCCGATACCTGATAAGGATATAGAAAATATATGGAATAAGTTCTATAAGGTGGACAAGGCCAGAACAAGGGAATATGGCGGAAGCGGCATAGGGCTGTCTATAGTAAAGGCCATTATGGAACTGCATCACAGAGGGTATGGTGTCATAAATCACAAGGATGGTGTAGAATTCTGGTTTGAACTTGAGTTATTTATTGCAAACAATCAATAAATGTGTTACCATATGTATTATTAGGATAAAAGTCATAGAATAAGAACGGGTTTATTACAATGACGTGAAGAAATATAAAAATGGCATATGTCGATAGTTGTTGATGCCATTGCTCTGTATAATATAGATGATAGAGATGACTATACATTGGCACTGACACAGAAATTAAATGAATTAGGCATTAAAGAGGAGACAAAATGATATGATAGCAATCATCGATTATGGAGCAGGCAACCTGCGAAGTGTGGAAAAGGCTCTTACAGCTATAGGCGAGGAGAGTATTGTGACCAGAGACAGGCATGAAATTTTAAATGCCGATAAGGTAATACTTCCCGGAGTCGGAGCTTTTGGAGATGCAATGGATTCGCTTAAAAAATACGAGCTGGACAAGGTTATTCACGAGGTTTGTGACATGGACAAGCCATTTCTTGGCATATGCCTGGGTCTTCAGCTATTATTTGAGGGAAGCGATGAGAGTCAGGGAGTTGAGGGTCTTCATGTGCTTGACGGACAGATACTTCGCATACCTGATAAGGAGGGACTTAAAATACCTCACATAGGCTGGAATTCACTTGATTTACAGAACAATGGAAGGCTGTTTAAAGGTCTTTCAGAGCATCCGTATGTATATTTTGTGCATTCGTACTATCTGAAAGCCACTGATGAAGCAATTGTCACAGCAACGACAGAGTACAGTACACACATTCATGCGTCTGTAGAGAAAAATAATGTGTTCGCCTGCCAGTTCCATCCGGAAAAGAGCAGCACAGTCGGACTTTCGATACTTAAAAATTTTGCAGGGATAGGGGAGGCATAATATGTTTACGAAGAGAATAATCCCATGTCTGGATGTGAATAATGGACGTGTTGTGAAGGGCATAAACTTTGTCAATTTAAGAGATGCAGGTGACCCGGTTGAGATTGCGGCTGCTTATGATAAGGCAGGCGCAGATGAGGTGGTTTTTCTAGATATTACGGCGTCAAGCGACAATAGAAATACTGTTGTGGATATGGTCAGAAAGGTTGCTGAAAAGGTGTTTATACCGTTCACTGTGGGCGGCGGAATCAGAACAGTCGATGATTTTAAGGCACTGCTTAGAGAGGGTGCGGACAAGATTTCAATAAATTCAAGTGCCATAAACACACCGCGGCTTATCAGTGACGCTGCGGATAAGTTTGGCAGCCAGTGTGTGGTTGTGGCAATCGATGCAAGGCGTCGTGCTGACGGAAGCGGCTGGAATGTATACAAGAACGGAGGCCGCATAGATACAGGCCTTGATGCCATTGAATGGGCTGTTAAGGCAAATGAGCTTGGAGCGGGAGAAATCCTTCTTACAAGCATGGATTGTGACGGCACAAAGGATGGCTACGATATCGAGCTTACAAGGCTTATTGCCGATAACGTTTCTGTTCCGGTTATCGCATCGGGCGGTGCAGGCACAAAGGAGCATTTTTACGAGGCTCTGACAGATGGAAAGGCGGATGCAGCGCTTGCAGCTTCACTTTTCCACTACAAGGAGCTTGAAATTATGGATTTAAAGAATTATCTGGCAGATAAAGGTGTGTCGGTCAGAAGATAGGCGGTAGATTGAGATTATGAGTATGCTTGACGGCGAGTGGGCAAAGGCTGTGGGAGCCGAGTTTAAAAAACCGTATTACAGGGATTTGTACAATTTTGTGAGAGATGAATATGCCACACATGTGGTATATCCTCCGGCAGATGATATATTTAATGCCATGCATTTTACACCACTTAACAAGGTAAAGGTACTCATCCTCGGGCAGGATCCGTACCATAATGTCAATCAGGCACATGGATTGTCATTTTCTGTGCTTCCGTCTCAGAAGGATATTCCACCATCACTGCAGAATATCTACAAGGAGCTTAACGATGATCTGGGGTGTGATATCCCCAATAACGGATACCTGAAGAAATGGGCTGACCAGGGTGTTTTACTTTTGAATACGGTACTCACCGTCAGGGCTCATCAGGCCAACTCACATCAGGGACACGGCTGGGAGAAGTTCACGGATGCAATCATAGAGGCTGTAAATGAGCAGGACAGACCTATAGTGTATATGCTCTGGGGCCGCCCGGCACAGTCGAAGATTCCTATGCTTACAAATCCAAAGCATCTGATATTGACAGCACCGCATCCAAGTCCGCTGTCGGCTTACAGAGGTTTTTTTGGATGCAAGCATTTTAGTAAAGCAAATGAGTTTCTTAAGGAGCATGGAGTGGAGCCTGTTGACTGGCAGATAGAGGATATATAAAGGATGACAATACCGGCTCATATGTTAGTAATACCGGCAGATATCAATTCAAAGTCGCTTGCGAAGGCGGGAATTACAGTGGATATAATTATAATATGTTTTTATAGTTGCAGACAGGATGGAAATTCCTATCTTACTTTGTGACTTAACAGAAAAAGAAGCATCCCGGCTTGGGATGCTCCTTTTAATTATAATTAGCGTTTAGTTGTCGTTTTCATCGTCCTCGCTCATTGAGTAGACCTGACGCTTACGTGCCATCTCATCACTCTCAAGATATTCATCGTAGGTTGTGATCTTGTCGATCATTGAACCGTTTGGCAGGAATTCTATGATTCGGTTGGCTGTTGTCTGGACTACCTGGTGGTCACGGCAGGCAAAGAGGATTACTCCAGGGAATTTTATCATTCCGTTGTTTAATGCTGTGATTGACTCCATGTCGAGGTGGTCTGTAGGCTCATCGAACATGAGTACATTGCTTCCCATGATCATCATGCGGGAGAGCAGTACACGAACCTTTTCTCCTCCGGAGAGTACACGCATTTTCTTTACTCCATCCTCACCGGCAAAGAGCATACGGCCAAGGAAACCTCGCACATATGTGGCGTCCTTGATTTCTGAGTACTGTGTGAGCCAGTCAACGATTAGCTCATCAGTATCAAAGATTGCGGTATTGTCCTTTGGGAAGTATGACTGGCTGGTTGTGACACCCCATTTATATGAGCCCTCGTCAGGTTCAAGCTCTCCGGCAAGGATTTTAAACATAGTTGTTTTTGCAAGCTCATTTCCTCCGACAAATGCAATTTTGTCATCGTGGTTAACAGTGAATGAGATATTGTCAAGTACCTTTACGCCGTCGATGGTTTTTGAGATGCCCTCGACAAAGAGCACATCGTTTCCGATTTCACGCTCAGGACGGAAATCAATGTATGGGTATTTACGGCTTGATGGACGTATTTCATCAAGCTGGATTTTTTCGAGGGCACGCTTTCTTGATGTAGCCTGCTTTGATTTAGAGGCATTGGCAGAGAAACGCTGGATAAATTCCTGCAGCTCCTTGATTTTTTCCTCTTTCTTTTTGTTTGCTTCCTTCATCTGACGGACAATAAGCTGGCTTGATTCATACCAGAAATCATAGTTTCCTGCGTAGAGCTGGATCTTACCGTAATCCATGTCGGCGATGTTCGTGCAGACCTTGTTGAGGAAGTATCTGTCATGGGATACAACGATGACTGTATTCTCGAAATTGATGAGGAATTCCTCAAGCCATGAGATGGCATCGAGGTCTAAGTGGTTGGTAGGCTCATCGAGAAGCAGTATGTCAGGATTTCCAAACAGTGCCTGAGCGAGAAGCACCTTAACCTTTACTGCACCCGGCAGATCTGCCATCAGAGTGTAGTGATCCTCAGTAGGTACACCGAGACCATTTAAGAGAGTAGCTGCATCCGACTCAGCATTCCAGCCGTCCATATCGGCAAACTCAGCCTCAAGCTCGCTGGCACGGATTCCGTCCTCGTCTGAGAAATCCTCCTTCATATAGATGGCTTCCTTCTCCTTCATGATATCATAGAGACGCTTATTACCCATGATAACCGTATCAAGTACTGTAAACTCATCGTACTTGAAGTGATCCTGCTGTAAGAATGACAGTCTCTGTCCCGGAGTGATTGCGATATCACCGTTTGTAGGCTCAAGCTGTCCTGAGAGAATCTTTAAAAATGTAGACTTGCCGGCACCGTTTGCACCAATAAGTCCGTAGCAGTTTCCCTCTGTGAATTTTATGTTGACATCCTCAAATAAAGCTTTTTTACCAATTCTTAATGTAATATTGTTTGCACTAATCATTTTGTCTTTATTCAATCCTTTCCTATTTAATAACCTGTTCGTTTCAGTAACACATCGTTTCTATTTTAACGTAAAACCAGTATTTTGCAAGTGTTTTACAGGCGATTTATAGCCATTGTGCCCTTTTGTACATAAAATTTACCTTGTTAATAAATATTTTAGGGTTTTTGTACAATGTATTGCTAAAAAAACTTGATTTTTTACAGCGCACAAACTAAACTATTATATAGAGACATTCTGATTCATGTCTATAATTGAACATTTATTTTACAGGAGGAAATATCATGTCTAGAGCAAAACAGTCGATGGATGGAAATACCGCTGCCGCTCATGTAGCATATGCCTACACAGAGGTTGCCGGAATCTATCCTATCACACCTTCTAGCCCAATGGCTGATACAGTTGATCAGTGGTCAGCAGCAGGACAGAAGAACATTTTCGGAAGCACTGTAAAGGTAGTTGAGATGGAGTCTGAGGCAGGTGCCGCTGGTACAGTTCACGGATCTCTTGCAGCTGGTGCACTTACTACAACATTTACAGCTTCACAGGGACTTTTACTTATGATCCCTAATATGTACAAAATCGCAGGTGAGAATCTTCCTTGCGTATTTGACGTATCAGCTCGTACAGTATCTTCACATGCACTGAATATCTTCGGTGATCACAGTGATGTATATGCTTGTCGTCAGACTGGTTTCGCAATGCTTTGTGAGACAAATCCACAGGAGGTTATGGATCTTTCACCGGTTGCACACTGTGCAGCACTTGAGGGAAAGGTTCCATTCATCAACTTCTTCGATGGATTCCGTACTTCTCATGAGATCCAGAAGATCGAGAAGTGGGATTATGAAGATCTCAAAGAGATGTGTCCAATGGATGCGGTTGCTGAATTCAGAGCACACGCTCTTAACCCAGAGCATCCAGCAGCTCGTGGATCACACGAGAACGGAGATATCTTCTTCCAGCATAGAGAGGCATGTAACAAGTTCTATGATGAGCTTCCAGCAGTTGTTGAGAAGTACATGGACAAGGTTAATGCTAAGCTTGGTACAGATTACAAATTATTCAACTACTACGGAGCACCTGACGCTGATCGTGTAATCATCGCTATGGGTTCTATCAATGATGTAGCTGAGGAAGTAATCGATTACTTAACAGCAAAGGGAGAGAAAGTCGGACTTATTAAGGTACGTCTTTACCGTCCATGGTCTTCAGAGGCTCTTCTTAATGTTATTCCAAAGACTGCAAAGAAGATCGCTGTATTAGACCGTACAAAAGAGCCAGGATCACTTGGTGAGCCATTATACTTAGACGTTGCTACAACACTTCGTGAAGCAGGAATGAACGATGTTGTATTAGTAGGCGGACGTTACGGATTAGGATCTAAGGATACACCACCTTCTTCAGTATTTGCTGTATATACAGAGCTTGAGAAGGATGCTCCTAAGCACAGATTTACAATTGGAATCGTGGATGATGTTACAAATCTTTCACTTCCAGAGGTTAAGCCAGCTCCTATAACATCTGCACCTGGTACAAAAGAGTGCAAGTTCTGGGGTCTCGGCGGAGATGGTACTGTAGGTGCTAACAAGAACTCTACAAAGATCATCGGTGACCACACAGACAAATACATCCAGGCATACTTCCAGTATGACTCAAAGAAGACTGGTGGTGTTACAATTTCTCACTTGAGATTTGGTGACAACCCAATCAGAAGCCCATACTACATCAACCAGGCAGATTTCGTAGCATGCCACAACCCTGCATATGTTATCCAGGGCATGAAGATGGTTCAGGATGTTAAGCCGGGCGGAGTATTCATGATCAACTGCCAGTGGTCAGATGAAGAGCTTGCTCATCACCTCAACGCTGACGCTAAGAAATATATCGCTGACAACAACATTCAGCTTTACACAATCAACGCTATCGACAAGGCTATCGAGATTGGAATGGGTAAGAGAACTAACACAATTCTCCAGTCTGCATTCTTCAAGCTTGCAGATGTAATGCCTATCGACAAGGCTGTTGAGTACATGAAAGCTGCTGCTAAGAAGTCATACTCAAAGAAGGGTGACGCAGTCGTAGAGATGAACTACAAGGCTATCGATGCCGGTGTTGACGCTGTACATAAGGTAGAGGTTCCAGAGTCTTGGAAGAATCCAGAGGCAGATGCTCCTAAGGCAGAGCGCACAGGACGTCCAGAGGTTGTTAAGCTTGTTAACGAGCTTCTTGATCCAATCGCTAAGATGGATGGAGACAGCCTTCCAGTTTCAGCATTCGCTGACAAGGCAGACGGACAGTATGTAACAGGTGCTTCTGCATACGAGAAGAGAGGAACAGCCGTTACAGTTCCACAGTGGGATCCAGAGAAGTGTATCCAGTGTAACAACTGTGCATTTGTATGTTCTCACGCTACAATTCGTCCATTCTTACTTACAGATGACGAGGTAAAGGCAGCTCCTGACAACATGAAGGTTGCTGATATGAAGCCAAAGGCAGGCGCTTACAAGTATACAATGAGCGTATCTCCACTTGACTGTATGGGATGTGGTGAGTGTATCACAGTTTGTCCTACAGCAGCTATCTCAATGCAGCCACAGGAGTCTCAGGCAGCAGAGCAGCCAGTATTTGATTACTTAGTAGCTAACGTTTCTAAGAAGACAGATGCCGGAATGGTTGATACAACACCTAAGGGATCACAGTTCAACCAGCCACTCCTTGAGTTCTCAGGCTCATGTGCAGGATGTGCTGAGACATCTTACGCTAGACTTATTACACAGCTCTTCGGTGAGCAGATGTACATCTCTAACGCAACAGGATGTTCTTCTATCTGGGGTAACCCGGCAGCTACATCACCATACACAGTAAATATCAACTCTAAGAAGGGACCAGCTTGGTCTAACTCACTCTTCGAGGATAATGCTGAGCATGGTTTAGGTATGGAAGTTGGACAGAGATATCTCCGTGATCAGGCTATCGAGCTTGTTAAAGAGATCGCTGCATCAGACAAGGCTACAGCTGAGTTCAAGGCAGCAGCAGACAAGTTCCTTGAGACAAAGGACGACACAAAGGCAAATGTTGAGCCAACAACAGCTCTTATCGCAGAGTTAGAGAAGGCAGCAGCAGCCGGATGTGAGAAATCTAAAGAAGTACTTGCTAAGAAGGATTACCTCGGAAAGAAATCTGTATGGATCTTCGGTGGTGACGGATGGGCATATGATATCGGTTTCGGTGGATTAGACCATGTACTTGCTTCTGGTGAGAACGTAAACGTAATGGTATTCGATACTGAGATGTACTCTAACACAGGTGGACAGGCTTCTAAGGCTTCTAACATCGGTGAGGTATGTCAGTTCGCAGCAGCTGGTAAAGAGACAAGCAAGAAGTCACTTTCAGAGATCGCTATGAGCTACGGATATGTATACGTTGCACAGATCGCTCTTGGAGCAAACCCAGCACAGGCTGTTAAGGCTATTACAGAGGCTGAGGCTTATCCGGGACCATCACTTATCATCGGATACGCACCTTGCGAGCTTCACGGTATCGCTAAGGGTGGTATGAACCACTGCCAGGATGAGATGAAGAAGGCTGTTAAGGCTGGATACTGGAATCTCTTCTCATTCAACCCTGCACTCAAGGCTGAAGGAAAGAATCCATTCACTCTTACATCAAAGGCCGGCGACGGATCTTACCAGGAGTTCCTTAACAACGAGGCACGTTATACTCGTCTTATCAAGCCATTCCCAGAGAGAGCAGAGAAACTCTTTGCTAAGTCTGAGGAGACAGCTAAGGCACGTTATACACACCTTGAGAAACTCGTTAAATTATACGGAGAGGACTAATTCATTAGTCACAGTATATATTTTATCCCACAGGGCATATGCTCTGTGGGATTTTTGCTTATTATCCTGTGATTACCCTATATTTCGTGGTTTTTGTTTACAAATACAACATGTAATGGTACAATACTTACGTTAATGGTATTTAATGGAACCATCGGAGGGATACGAATGTCAGGCATATTTGATAGACGTGCAAAAAGATTTATATCGACAGAACAAGCGGAGCGGGCAGTACCTTCAAGAACAGTAATGGCATCCCGTGTAGCAAGAGACGATGTGAATCGTAGTGAAAGAGTGCAGAAAAAAGAGAATAATATACAAATGGATAAAGATGATTTTTTGTTAACACAAATTGATGAGTTTCGTGAAAAGGCAAAACGTCTTCAGGAGATGCTTAATACAAAAGAATCAAAAGCTGAGGAGCTTTCAGTCATAGTTGAGGAGAGGGAAGCTAAGGCAGAGGAGCTGCAGCAGATACTTGACGCGAGACAGGAAAAAGCCGATGGAATCACTGCACAGGTTGCTAAGCAGATAGATGTGCTTATAGAAAGTGTTCATGAAAAGATGGCTGAGATAGAGCAATCTATGAATGCAGGCATGGACAGCTTAGGCCGTCAGGTAAGCTCAGATATGGATAATCTTGGCAGTTCGGTGTCCGGACAGATTGGAAATCTCGGACAGTCACTTGGCACTGAGATATCAGGTATCAGCCAGAATATAGGCCAGAGTCTTGATTTTGGTGACACATTAGAGCAGACAAGGCGTATCACAGAGGAGGGCACAGCAGCAGTTACATCAGCGGTAAATGAGGCGAATGCCCATATGCTTCAGTCGCTTAAAGAGCTTAATGATCAGCTTGTTTCGATAAAGGCGGAGTTGTCTGACAAGGTACATACAGAGAATGTTAAGTGCTTCAGGAATATTCAGGATCTCTTTAAGGTAATGGGAGACAAGGTGGACACAGTGTCAGAGCTTGAGAAGCAGGTAGGAACAACAAAGACTTTTGCAGTCATCTCTACTGTGCTGGCCATTATCAATACATTTGGCTTTGTTGTAATCGCATTGTATATACTCGGGTTCTTTGGTTCGATTTTTTAATAAATATTATTGTAATAGGGTGGTGCAGTTCCCGGTTAGGGAGTTGCACCATATTTTGACATTTTATAAGGCAGACAGAGAGGAAAACTAAATGGCAAAAAAGATTGTAAGAGTTGTTGGACATAAAAATCCTGACACAGATTCTATCTGTGCAGCAATAGCGTATGCAAACCTTAAATCACATACAGATGATACAATGGAATACATACCAATGAGAGCAGGCAGCATCAGTGCAGAGACAGCATTTGTGCTGGATTATTTTAAGGCCGATACGCCTGCCCTTTTAAAGGATGTTGGCACACAGATAAAGGATATACATATCAGAAGGACTGAGGGTGTCAGCAGTAATCTATCCATGAAAAAGGCATGGGAGATGATGAAGATACTCAACGTAGTCACTCTTCCGGTTGTCAATAAGAAGGACAAGCTTGAAGGGCTTATTGTGACAGGTGATATAGCAAAGTCATATATGGATGTGTATGACAATTCTATCCTGGCAAAGGCGAGGACCCAGTACAGGAATATTGTAGAGACGCTGGATGGCAAGATAGTTGCAGGCAATGAGCATGGCTATTTTGTGAAAGGAAAGGTTATAGTCGGAGCAGGTACACCTGATACAATAAAGGGCAATGTGGCTGAGGATGATCTGGTCATCATATCAGACCGTGAGGAGTCACAGCTTATATGTATTGAGGCAAACTGCAGCTGTATCATTGTGACAAGTGGCTTCGATATATCGAAGGATGTCATAAATGCTGCAAACGCTAAGGATGTGGTAGTGATAAGTACACCATATGACACGTTTACCACATCGCGTCTGATAAACCAGAGTATGCCGATAAAATCATTTATGACAAGGGAAAATCTTATTCATTTTGATTTGGATGATTATGTGGATGATGTGCGTGATACTGTTTCAAAAATCCGACACAGGGATTTCCCAATACTTGACGAAAACCAAAATTACGTGGGTATGTTTTCACGCAGAAATTTAATGAATGCGAGGAAAAAACAGGTGATACTTGTGGATCATAATGAGACCTCACAGGCAGTGGCCAACATTGATGAGGCAGAGATTCTTGAGATAATCGATCATCATCGAATTGGTTCTCTTGAGACAATAGGACCTGTGTATTTCAGAAACCAGCCGCTTGGATGTACCGGAACCATCATCTATCAGATGTATATGGAAAAGGGTGTGGAGGTTACTCCTCAGATGGCGGGGCTTATGTGCGCTGCAATACTCTCTGACACACTAGTGTTCCGTTCGCCTACATGTACCCAGGTTGATAAATCTACAGCACTTATCCTGGCGGAGATTGCGCAGATAGATGTAGAAGAGTTTGCCAAGAAAATGTTTGAGGCAGGCAGTAACTTTGCTAACAAGACAGAAGAGGAAATATTAAATCAGGATTTTAAAATCTTTCATTCAGGGGATTATACGTTTGGAGTATCGCAGATTTCTGCTCTTTCGAGGACAGAGCTCGATAAGGTACAGGCAAGAGTGGTGCCTCTGCTTGACAAGATGCAGGTGGAAAAACAGCTTGATATGCTCTTTGTTATGCTCACGGATATACTTAATGAGTCTACATATCTCATCTACAGTGGTGTAGAGGCAGCGTCAATAGCAGCTTCAGCATACAATCTGCCACAGAGCAGGGATGGAATTATGCTTAAGGGAGTAGTATCGCGTAAGAAGCAGCTCATACCTGAGCTTATAAATGTGATTAATGAGAGATAATGCAGCACTAAAAATAATTAAAATAATTAAAAGCTTCCTGTGGTATATCGTGAAGCATTTATGTATTTGTAGGGGTAGAATGGAATTGCTTGCGGTATGCACGGATAAATGAGGAATAGCTTCCGAATCCACAGGCATCGCAGGCGGCAGACACACTGCTTCCGTCGCGAATCATATCGCGGGCGAGCAGCAGACGCTTTGTTGTGATATATGAACCTATGGTGCAGCCGGTTTCTTCCTTGAAGGTGTGCATCAGGTGATACCTGCTCATATAGAATTTATCTGCCAGTTCATCAATACTTATACGGTTTGTTAAATTCTTATTTAAGAAATCCAAAATCTCTACAATTTTTTTGTTTGAGGAAAATGTGTTAATATATTCTATACCGCCATGCAGTGTGATACGATTGAGCTGTATCAGAAACTCTAAAAACAGGAGCTTCTGGTACAGCTCATTTGCGTATTCATTGGTTTCTTTAAGTGTAGAGTCTAGTCCCTTGATCGTATCAGCCAGACGGCTGCCCTTGGTCGCAGCGAGTCTTAGTACATGTGACTGGTTAGCATAGGCCTGCTTGAAACAGCATGCCAGATCATAGCCTTTGCTCACATAATCGTCAATAAGCTGCGGTGACACATATATAATGATTCTTTCATAAATTGAATCGTTATTTAATATTGGCTTATGAACCTCACCGGCATTGACAAGCACGATATCATGTTCTTTGAGCTCATAGCTGCGGCCCTCAATGCAGTAGGATACATTGCCGTGCAGATGAATCAGAATTTTGTGGAAATCATGGTAATGGAAATCTATATTTAGCTTGTGTTCATCTCTTAGATGAAATATTTTAAAAGGCTCCGTCAGGTAGCCTGCTTTTGTATAATTTGAATCCATGATATGCTCCTTTGATAATAAGATGTTACTATAAGCATAATCTATAACAGCACAAAACGCAACATAAAACGCACAAAATGCTATAGAAAAACCAGAAAGTGCGCTGTATAATATAATTAAAGTAACTATTCAGAACCACTGAGAACAAGAAAAGCTGATGCATCGTGCTCGCATGTAAGCAGCAGATTTGCTTGTTCTCAAGGTGGCTCGAATAGAGCCACCCCCACACATATGAGCAAAATTAGCTGCGTAGCAGTGACCAAGCACGAGTATCGTGCGGTTTTGCGAATGTGCGTGGGATGGTTCTGAATAGTTACAAGTATAAAACCAATAACGAGGTGATCACTATGAAATTTACAAAAATGCACGGCTGTGGAAATGATTATGTATATGTAAACCTGTTTGAAGAGAAATTAGATGATCCGGCAAGGGTGTCAATATATGTCAGTGACAGGCATTTTGGAATAGGCTCAGACGGACTAATCACAATAGGTCCGTCAGACAAGGCAGATTTTAGAATGAGGATATATAATGCAGACGGTTCGGAAGCCGAGATGTGCGGAAACGGCATACGCTGCGTGGCGAAATACGTGTATGACCACAAGCTTACAGACAAGACTGAAATATCGGTTGAGACAGGAGCTGGCATCAAGTATCTTACACTATATGTTGAGGAAAATAAGGTATCACAGGTGCGCGTGGATATGGGTGAGCCTATTCTGACGCCTGGGGACATTCCGGTTGTGAAAGCAGACGGAAGTGCTTATGGTGATGACTACAGGGTAATAGATGAACCGATTTCAGCAGGCAATAGAGAGTGGCACATGACCTGTGTTTCAATGGGAAATCCTCATGCGGTAGTGTTTGTCGATGATGTGGCAGGTTTTGAGCTTGAGAAATACGGTCCGCTTTTTGAGAATCATAAGATGTTTCCAAAGCGCACCAACACGGAGTTTGTAGAGATACTTTCAAGGAATGAGGCGAAAATGAGAGTATGGGAGAGGGGCAGCGCTGAGACCTGGGCCTGCGGTACAGGGACCTGTGCGACCGTCATGGCATGTATACTCAACAAAAAGACTGACAACAAGGTGCTTGTGCATCTAAGAGGCGGAGATCTGACTATCGAGTATATACCAAAGACCAATCATGTGTTTATGACGGGACCTGCTACTGAGGTTTTCTCAGGAGAAATTGATATCATATAAAGCAAGTATTGTGCGGTTTGGCGAATGTCTGTGGTTGAATAGTTACAAATCTTTAAGAAACAAAATTAACAGAAAATATATATCAAAAATATAATAAAATATGGGAGAAAATAAAATGAAGCTTGAAAAATTACTTGAAAGAATGGATTATAAAGTATTAGCAGGAAGCACAGATATAGAGATTTCCACACTCGTGTATGACTCGCGCAAGGTGGAGAAGGCATCGGTATTTGTGTGCATATCGGGAGCTGTGTCAGATGCGCATGATTTCATCCCTGATGTGGTAAAGAAAGGTGCAGCGGCAGTGGTTGTCGAAAAAGATGTGACTCCTATCGAAGGGGTGACATATATTAAGGTAGATGATACAAGGCTTGCACTTGCGTGTATGTCAGCAGCTTATTTTGATTATCCGGCCGAGAAAATAAAGACTATCGGTATTACAGGTACAAAGGGTAAGACCACTACCACATATATGGTAAAGTCAATTCTTGAGTCAGCCGGCATAAAGACAGGACTTATCGGTACAATAGAGTCTATATGTGGTGACAAGAGAATTCCGTCAGCAAATACCACACCTGAGTCATACAGAGTTCAGGAGCTGTTTAAGGAGATGGTGGATGAAGGCCTTGATGCAGTTGTTATGGAAGTGTCATCACAGGCTCTCATGCTTCACAGAGTATCGGGCTTTACCTTTGATATTGGTGTATTTACAAATCTTGAGCCTGACCACATTGGAGAGCATGAGCACAAGGATTTTGCAGACTACATGCATTGCAAGAGCCTTTTATTCAGACAGTGCAGGCTTGGTATCTTTAACGGAGACGATGAGCACTTAGAGGGTATTATGAAGGGACACACATGCCAGGTGGAGACTTACGGCTACAAGTCCACAAACAACCTGGTAGCAGAAAATGTTGAGCTTAAAAAGGAGCATGGAGCACTCGGCATTAAATACCATGTATCAGGGCTTCTGGATTTTGATGTGGAGGTCAATGTGCCGGGCAAATTCTCAGTATACAATTCACTAACAGCCATTGCTATCTGCCATCATTTCAATGTGGATAAAAAGGCAATCGGGGAGGCTCTTCATCATGTGAGTGTAAAGGGCAGAATAGAGATTGTTCCTGTTACAAAGAGATATACCCTTATGATTGATTATGCACACAATGCGATGGCGCTTGAAAGCCTTCTCACCACTCTTAAGGAGTATGAGCCGGGCAGACTTGTATGCCTGTTTGGCTGTGGCGGAAACAGGGCAAAGTCACGCCGTTATGAGATGGGAGAGGTGTCATCGAGACTTGCAGACCTTACTGTTGTCACATCCGATAATCCAAGAGATGAGGAGCCTATGGACATAATCAATGATATTTTGCAGGGTGTACACAAGGCAGATGGAGAGTATGTGACAATTCCTGACCGTAAGGAGGCTATCAGATACTGCATGGAGAATGCCCAGGATGGTGATATCATAGTGCTTGCAGGAAAAGGGCATGAGGATTATCAGGAGATAAAGGGTGTAAAGCATCACATGGATGAGAGAGAATTAATTGCTGATATAATAAAAGAGAACCCTGACATCAGACTTTAATATTTTAGTATAGGTTAAATAGTTTAGTATAAAATAGTTCAGTAAAATAGTGTATTTGGGAGGTATATATGTCTCTGTTTAAGGGCGCCGGAGTAGCGCTAATTACTCCTTTCAATGAGGATAACAGTGTAAACTATGAAATGCTTAGGACACTGGTGAAAAGGCAGATAGACGGTGGCACTGATGCAATTATCGTGTGTGGCACGACAGGTGAGCCTGCCACAATGACAGAGGAAGAAAAGCTTTCGGTAATAAAATGTGTGGTAGACGAGACAGCCGGGCAGATTCCTGTAATAGCGGGAACAGGTGCCAACTGCACACAAAATGTGATAGATTTCTCACAGAAAGTTGAAAAGCTTGGCGTAGATGGTCTGCTTGTTGTCACACCTTACTACAATAAAGCCACACAGAATGGTCTTTATGCGCACTATGCAGCGATAGCAGGGGCGGTGGGGCTTCCGATCATTATGTACAACGTACCATCGCGCACAGGATGCAATATACTTCCGCAGACTGCGGCAAGGCTTGGCAGGGATTTTGAAAATATAGTAGGAGTCAAGGAAGCGAGTGGCAATATATCGCAGGTTGCAAAGCTAAAGAAGCTGGCAGGAAATGACCTCGATATTTATTCGGGAAACGATGACCAGGTCATCCCAATACTCTCGCTCGGTGGAATCGGTGTGATATCAGTGCTGTCTAATGTAAGGCCGGCTGCAGTGCATGACATGGTAATGGAATACCTGAATGGAAATATTAAATCAGCACTTGATATCCAGCTTAAATACCTGGATTTAATAGAGGCACTGTTTTGTGAGGTAAATCCGATTCCTGTAAAGGCTGCTATGAAGCTTTTGGGATATGATGTGGGAGGACTTCGTCTTCCGCTCACGGAGCTTGAGGAGACAAATCGGGCAAGGCTTAAAGAAAGCATGGAAAGTCTAAAGGAAAATTAGTGGATATAAAAGGATATTAAAGAAAAATTAAAGGATAAATTAACATATGGGAAAACAAAACTGGAAGCCGGGCAATATGCTAAACCCGGTGCCGGCTGTGATGGTGAGTGTTACTGACAAGGCCGGAAATAACAATATAATAACAGTGGCATGGGCGGGGACGGTGTGCACCAATCCGCCTATGCTTTCAATATCTGTAAGACCGGAGCGCTTTTCTTATAACATGATTAAAGAAACCGGAGAGTTTGTGGTTAATCTGACCACCGAGGAGCTGCTTAGAGCCTGCGACTACTGCGGAGTGAAAAGCGGAAGGGATGTGGATAAATTTAAAGAACTGCATCTGACACCGCTTGCGATGCAGCATGTGTCAGCAGTCGGAATATCAGAAAGCCCGGTAAATATTGAGTGCAGGGTAAGAAAAAGCGAGGAGCTCGGCAGCCATACAATGTTTATAGCAGACGTCGTCGGCGTGACAGTGGATGATAAATACATGGATGGGACCGGGAAATTTCATATCAATGATACCGGCCTTGTGATGTATTCGCACGGAGAGTATTTTGGCTTTGGAGATAAGCTCGGAAGCTTCGGCTACTCTGTAAGAAAAACTAAAAAATAATCTATCGAAGCAGCATATCCATGAGGTATGCGTACACATCCTCGTTCTGATTCTTCCAGTTGCTGCAGATGGCCTCGGCCTGCTCCTTTGTGCCGACTGAGAGAGTCAGGTCGATTATGGTGGTGCTCTCTGAGCGCACCTGACAACGTACTGCATATTTGCGGTCAGTTGTCCTGTAATAGTCGGCAAGAATGGAGTTTTCCTGCCTGAACTCGAGCTTGTTGTCCGTAAAGAAGCTCTTTACATCGGACTCAATACCGTCGGTAATTTTGTCTTTAAAGAAACCGAGAGTCTCCTTTCCGGCAGCAGTCAGAGTGTATTGTGTATTGGAATGAGTAGACTTGAAATTAATTAAATCAGCATTTACTAAATCACCGATGACTTCCTGTACACGGAAGTAGTCGGTGTATTCTTTTTCCAAAAAGAAATTGGAAATCTGTGTGTTTGACAGCGGAAAACCCGCTTTGTCGAGCATGTATAAAATTGTCAGCTTATATATGGTAAATGGCTCAGCCATGATTTTCTCCTTTAAAACAAGTTTAATCGTCCCTGATATGTGTCTCGCACTTCAAATCTTTTATTGATTGTGTTTAGAACCCGTTTTTTATCTGTGCTCCAAAGAGGTGCAACAAGTAAGGAACGTGGTCCATCACCAGTCATGCGGTGGATAACCATATCCTTTGGAAGTCTTTCTATACAGTCTACCACAAAATCGCAGTAATCATCCAACGTAAAAAGCTCAAATGGCTGTTTATTATACATATCAGCCAGTGGTGTGCCCTTTAGCACATGCAGCAGCTGAAGCTTAACTCCGAAAATATCGCTTTTAGCAACAAAATCAACTGATTCAAGCATCATGCCGCGTGTCTCATGAGGAAGCCCGAGTATGAGATGTGCAATAACCTTTATGCCACGGCGTCTAAGCTCATCCGTTACAATGATGAAATCCTCAACACATGTATGTGTATTCATGGCATCAAGAGTAGACCGGTGAATGGTCTGAAGGCCCAGCTCAACCCAGACGGGCTTTATTTTGTTTAATTCTGAGAGCAGATCATATATTTCGGTAGAAAAACAATCTGTTCTTGTGCCGATGGACAGCACAGCGACAGATGGATCTTCTATAGCCTCATAAAATATGCGCCGCAGATAATCTACCGGAGCATATGTGTTGGTAAAAGCCTGAAAATATGCGATAAAGTGCTCACAGCTGCTCTTTGAAGCAACCTTTTCCTTAGCGGCAGACAGCTGCTCCTTTATGGAAAGGCTGCGGTCCGCCGCAAAATCACCGGAGCCACCGGCGCTGCAGTACAGGCATCCAAGCGATGAGAGTGTGCCATCACGGTTTGGACAGGTCATGCCTCCATCTAAAGAGAGCTTGTAGAGCTTTTCACCGAATGTATCGCGGCAGTATCTGTTGAGTGAATAGTATTTCATATTAAATATGTGACTTTACAGCTTCGCTGACAACAGCGGCAACACGAGGGTCAAATGCCTCAGGCATAATAAAATCATCATTTAATTCTTCGTCTGAAACAAGATCGGCCAGTGCTTCTGCGGCAGCAAGCTTCATTTCCTCAGTAATCTGCGTAGCACGTCCTTCTAAGGCACCCTTGAAGATTCCGGGGAATGCAACCACGTTGTTTATCTGGTTTGGAAAATCACTTCTTCCGGTTCCGACCACTCTGGCACCGGCAGCCTTTGCTACATCAGGCATAATCTCAGGAACAGGATTTGCCATGGCAAAAAGGATAGCGTCCTTGTTCATAGAAGAAACCATCTCGGCTGTGACGATATTTGGAGCGGAAACACCTACGAATATGTCAGCACCCTTTAAAGCATCTGCAAGAGTACCCTTTGCGTTTTCAAGGTTTGTAACCTCTGTCATTTTCTGCTGCATCCAGTTGAGGTTTGGATAGTCCTTTCCTATGATGCCTAGACGGTCACACATGGTCACATGTGTAAAGCCGTATGTCAGAAGAAGTTTAGTGATGGCAACACCTGCTGAGCCTGCACCGTTTACAACAACCTTGCAGTCCTCTTTCTTTTTGCCGGTCAGGCGCAGAGAGTTGATGATACCGGCGAGTACAACGATTGCAGTTCCGTGCTGGTCATCGTGGAATACAGGAATATCGAGCATCTCTTTAAGTCTCTCCTCAATCTCAAAGCAGCGCGGAGCAGAAATATCTTCTAAGTTAATTCCGCCAAAGCCCGGTGCGATATTTTTGACTGCAGCAATAATCTCCTCAGTGTCCTGAGTGTCGAGACAGATAGGAACAGCGTTTACGTTGCCAAACTCCTTGAAAAGTACGCATTTACCCTCCATGACAGGCATGGCAGCGTAAGGACCGATGTTTCCAAGACCAAGCACAGCACTTCCGTCTGACACTACGGCAACGGTATTTGCCTTCCAGGTGTATTTGTATGCAGCTTCCTTATCCTCGGCTATGATCTTGCAAGGCTCAGCAACACCGGGGGTGTATGCAATTGCAAGGTCCTCTCTCGAATTAACCTTTGATTTAGCGATGGTTTCGAGTTTTCCGTTCCACTCTTCGTGGCATTTCAGTGCTTTTTCTTTATTATCCATGGTAATTCTCCCTCTAAAAATTCTTTTGAATAATCATAACATTGCAGGTGATTTAAATCAAGTAACTATGCAGATAACCGATTATATAAAAATATGATAAAAAATAAGAAATCGCTTTATATTTTTGAAGAAATGATGTATAATCATTAATTAATGATTCAAAAGTCAATTCAGGCGTTATTTCCCAATAGCTACACATATATATTTGTTAAATAATATTGTTTAGACGAATTGAATAAATACTGTTATCAAATTTAAGGAGAAGACGAAATGGAACAGATGAGAGAAAAATATGAAAGTTTGTCGGCATTTGTGCTTAAGGATCTGGCGAAGGCAAGAGGAATTAAGGGCGTTTCATCACTGAAAAAGGGACAGATTATTGAAAGAATGCTCGAGGAGGATGCAAAAGAGGTTGAGGAGGCTGAGAAAAACGGTACAGCCGAGGAGCGCGCCAACTCTTTTAAAGAGGATTATGCAGCACTCGACAGTGGAGAAGAGGCAGAAGGCATACTTGAGGTAATGCCGGAGGGCTTTGGATTTATCCGCTGTGATAATTATATGCCGGGAGATCATGATATCTATGTGGCACCTGCGCAGATACGCCGCTTCAATTTAAAGACAGGTGATATCATAAAGGGTAATATGAAGGTGAAGTCTGAGCGTGAGAAATTCCAGGCTCTTTTATACCTGACCACTGTCAACGGATATACACCGGATGTAGCACTGAAGCGTACAAGCTTTGAGGATCTTGTGCCTATATTCCCGAATGAGAGACTGCGTCTCGAGAGACCCGGAGCAAGTGTTGCGATGAGAGTTGTAGATCTCATCTCTCCAATAGGAAAGGGACAGCGAGGCATGATTGTTTCACAGCCTAAGGCCGGAAAGACCACATTACTTAAAGAGGTTGCAAAGTCTGTCACTGTAAACAATCCTGAGATGCATCTTATTATTCTCCTTATTGATGAGAGACCGGAGGAGGTTACAGATATCAAGGAGGCTATAGAGGGGGACAATGTCGAGGTAATCTACTCTACATTTGATGAACTTCCTGAGCATCACAAGAGAGTGTCAGAGATGGTAATAGAGAGAGCAAAGCGCCTTGTAGAGCATGGTAATGATGTCATGATACTCCTTGACAGCATAACAAGGCTTGCAAGAGCTTACAATGTGACAGTTCCACCATCAGGCCGTACACTTTCAGGAGGACTTGATCCTGTAGCGCTTCATATGCCAAAGAGATTTTTCGGAGCAGCACGTAATATGAGAAATGGCGGCAGTCTGACAATACTTGCAACAGCCCTTGTTGATACTGGAAGCAAGATGGATGATGTAGTATTTGAGGAGTTCAAGGGAACAGGAAACATGGAGCTTGTGCTCGACAGAAAGCTTTCCGAGAAGAGAATCTTCCCTGCTATAGATATAGTAAAATCAGGAACAAGGCGTGAGGATCTGCTCCTTGATGAGGATGAGCAGGCAGCAGTCGATAATATGCGTAAAGCCTTCAACGGCATGCGCTCTGATGAGGCTGTTGAGAACGTACTGAACATGTTTGCACACACAAAGAGCAACAAGGAATTTGTTAATCTTGTAAAGAAAAACAGAATTTTATAAAAATGTCTTGCAATTGACAGATTCATATGCTACAATAATTAAGCTGTTTATCGGGATGTAAACGGACGCAACGTGTCGCTCTTGCAGCAAGTATCATATGCGGATCGGGCATACGGGTATAAAGAGTGAAGCTAAAGAAATACGATAAGAATATAAAAGAGGTGAAAATCATGAGAGAAGGAATCCATCCAGATTATTATCAGGCAACTGTTACATGTAACTGTGGTAACACATTCGTTACAGGATCTACAAAGCCGGAGATCCACGTAGAGATTTGCTCAAAGTGCCATCCATTCTACACAGGTCAGCAGAAAGCTAACCAGGCTCGTGGACGTATTGAGCAGTTCAATAAGAAATATGGTATGAAATAGAATCATATAGTTACTTGAAAGGTTGAGGTTGCAATATACCTCAACCTTTTTTGGAATATAGAGAGGTTTTATGAAGTATTCAGGTATTGGCGGTCAGGCTGTCATGGAGGGCGTAATGATGCAGAACAAGGACACATACGCCGTAGCCGTGAGGAAGCCTGACCATGAAATAGATGTCAAGGTGTCAAAGCGTAAGAATTCAAAGACGCTTGATGTAGTTAGAAAAATTCCTATTTTAAGAGGTGTGGTGAGCTTTGTCGATTCGCTTTATCTGGGCATGAGCACACTGATGTATTCAGCGTCATTTTTCGAGGACGAGGATGATGAAGGGACCTTGGCTTCAAAGAAAAAGGAAAAGGAAGAAGAACTCACAGCGGAAGAAAAGAAAAAAAGGGCTGCCAAAGAAAAAAAACAGGAAAATGCCATGCTTGGAGGTACAGTGGTACTGTCAATTGTCATAGCACTCGCGCTGTTTTTTGCATTGCCGTATTTCCTTTCTGGGCTTTTTAAAAAGGTGATAAGCTCACAGATGCTCATAGCGTTCATAGAGGGTGTTATCAGACTGGCAATATTTCTGGGGTATATAGCAATTATATCGCTGACACCTGATATTAAGCGCACATTTATGTATCACGGCTCTGAGCATAAATGCATCAACTGCATAGAGCACGGACTGCCTCTTACAGTGGAAAATGTGAGAAAAAGCTCAAAGCATCACAAGCGCTGCGGGACAAGCTTTCTGCTTATAGTAATGCTCATAAGCATATTGTTTTTCATGTTTATCCGTGTGGATTCAAAGCCGCTGCAGTTATTGTTACGACTTGTGCTTATTCCTGTAATCGCAGGGGTATCTTATGAGTTTATCAGACTTGCAGGCAGATATGACAATCCGGTTGTCAACATGCTTAGTGTACCGGGGCTTTTAATGCAGCGAATGACCACAAAGGAGCCGGATGATGAAATGATAGAGGTTGGCATCGCATCGGTTGAGGCCGTGTTTGACTGGAAGAAATGGCAGGAGGAAAACAATGTGTGTGCACATTGACCGCCGGATAGAAGGTATATATGACATATAGAGAAGCAATTTTACTTGGGGAAAGCATATTACAAAAAGTAAAGATAGTTGATGCAAAAAACGATGCATGGCTGCTTTTAGCCATGGCATGCAGGATAGATCACACATATTACTATGTGCATATGGATGAGGAAATGTCGCAGGAGCAGATAAGGGAATATCAAGCATTGCTGAGTAAGCGCGCTGAGCGTATTCCGCTCCAGTACATAGTCGGAGAGCAGGAGTTTATGGGACTCAAATTCCGTGTGAACAGCAATGTGCTCATACCGCGTCAGGATACAGAGACTCTTGTAGAGGAGGCACTCAAGGTGATAGAGCCGGGGATGAGAGTGCTTGATATGTGTACAGGAAGCGGCTGCATAATTATAAGCATCTTAAAGAACACGACTAATGTGGACGGTGCAGCCTGTGATATCTCAAAGCAGGCGCTCAATGTGGCAAAGGAAAACGCAAGGCTTAACGGCGTGTTTGTTGATTTTGAGAGAAGCGATCTGTTTGAGCATGTCGATGAGATGTATGATGTGATAGTATCCAATCCACCATATATAAGAAGCGACGAGATACCGCATCTGATGCCGGAGGTGTCGGTATTTGAGCCGCATGAGGCTCTTGACGGCTCTGAGGATGGACTTTTATTTTACAGGCGTATCATAAAGGATTGCAGGGCAAATCTAAAGCCACAGGGCAGGCTGCTTTTTGAGATAGGCTGCGATCAGGGCAGACAGGTGTCAGAGATGATGCAGTTTGCCGGATTTAGCGATGTACATGTGATAAAGGACCTGGCGGGAAACGACAGGGTAGTATCGGGAGTGTATGACAGCAAGGAGGAAAAACATGTTTGATAAGTTAGAAGATCTTATACACCATTATGAAGAGCTGATGAATCTGCTCAGCGAGCCGGATGTGGCAAATGATGCAAACAGATTTAAAAAGCTTATGAAGGAGCAGAGTGACCTTGCTCCTATAGTTGAGACATATAAGAAATATAAAGAGTGCAAGCAGAATATCGAGGATTCACTGGCTATTTTGGATGAGGAATCAGATGAAGAGATGAGAGAGCTCGCAAAGGAAGAGCTTAAGGATTCGAAGGAACAGGTGGAGGAACTTGAGAAGAAGCTTAAAATACTTCTTCTGCCAAAGGACCCTAACGATGACAAGAACGTCATCGTCGAAATCCGTGCCGGTGCAGGCGGAGAGGAAGCAGCACTTTTTGCAGCGGAAATCTACCGTATGTATGTGCACTACGCAGAGAACAGAGGCTGGAAGGTGGAGACACTTGATGCCGATGAGACAGGAATCGGCGGCATGAAGTCGGTCGAGTTCATGGTAAAGGGCTCAGGTGCATACTCTATCCTAAAGTATGAGTCGGGAGTACACCGTGTGCAGCGAGTGCCTGAGACAGAGTCGCAGGGACGTATCCAGACCTCTACATGCTCAGTTGCTGTAATGCCTGAGGCAGAGGATGTGGATGTCAAGATTGATGACAAGGATATCCGAATTGACGTAATGCGTGCTTCCGGAAACGGTGGACAGTGTGTCAACACAACTGATTCAGCTGTCCGACTGACACATTATCCGACAGGTATTGTCATCTACAGCCAGACTGAGAAGTCACAGATACAGAACAAGGAAAAGGCTTTTGCACTTCTTCGTACAAAGCTCTATGACATGGAGCTTCAGAAGAAGCAGGATGCAGAGGCAGAGGAGAGACGAAGCCAGATCGGTACAGGAGACCGTGCTGAGAAGATTCGTACCTACAACTTCCCACAGGGACGTGTGACAGATCACAGAATCAATCTGACACTCTATAAGCTTGACAAGATTCTTAACGGAGATATCCAGGAAATAATTGATGCCTGTATCGCAGCCGACCAGGCGAAGAAGTTAAGCAACATGGAGCATGATGCATAAATATTTGGTATAAAAGAGTCTGAGAAAATCAGGCTCTTTTATTTTATAAACTAATATGATATAATTGTGAATAAATATTTATACAGAAATGAGGAATAATATGAAATCCATTAAGAAAAAACCGATTATGATTTTGCTTATGGCAGCATTAATGGCCACATTCATCGCCTGTTTATGCGCATGCGGCAAAAGTGACAGCAAAAAGGTCACTTGTGTGGACGATCTGGAGGGCGCAAAAATAGGTGTCCAGCTCGGTACCACAGGAGATATCTATGTATCTGATTATGAGAACGACGGTTCAGGCACCAAGGTAGAGAGATACAACAAGGGTGCTGATGCAGTCCAGGCATTAAAGGTCGGCAAGATTGACTGCGTAGTTATTGATGAGCAGCCGGCACTTGCCTTTGTAAAAGAAAACAAAGGACTTAAGATACTGGACGAGGAGTTTACCAACGAGGACTATGCATTCTGCCTGAAAAAGGGTAATACAGAGCTTCGCGACAAGGTAAATACTGCGCTTGAAAAGCTGCAGCAGGATGGAACAGTTCAGAGCATCATCGACAACTATATCGGCTCTGAGGATCAGGTGGGAAAGACTCCATACGTGAAGAAGGACGTTGACAGGTCAAATGGTACACTTAAGGTAGGAACCAATGCAGAGTTCCCGCCATATGAGTATTATGAGGACAACAAGGTCACAGGAATCGATATGGATATCATGCAGGCCATCGCAGATGAGCTTGGCATGGATATGCAGGTAGAGGATATGCAGTTTGACTCAATCATTGCCGCTGTATCATCAGGCAAGGTGGATGTCGGAGCAGCAGGCTTTACAGTGACAGAGGACAGACAGAAAAATGTTGATTTTACCGATACATATATCACCACAAAGCAGGAGATTATCGTAAAAGACAGCCAGGTGGGTTCTTCAATCGGTATAAAGGAAAAGCTCTATGACAACTTTGTCAAGGACAATCGTTACATGTATATCGTAAAGGGTCTTGGCAATACAATAGTTATCACAATATTTGCCGTAATGCTTGGTATTGTGCTGGGATTTTTAATTGCGATAGTCAGAACCAGCCATGACAGAAACGGCGGTCTTGCCATATTAAACGGAATTTGCAAGGCATACCTGACCATCATCAGGGGAACACCTGTCATGATACAGCTTCTTATTATATACTATGTAGTGCTTGCATCTGTGACCAACAAGATACTTGTAGCAGTCATTGCTTTCGGCCTCAACTCAGCTGCATATGTGGCAGAGATTGTGCGTTCAGGAATCATGTCTGTAGATATAGGACAGTTTGAGGCAGGACGAAGCTTAGGACTCAATTACAGACAGACCATGAAGCTTGTTATCATACCGCAGGCTGTCAAAAATATACTTCCGGCGCTGCTTAACGAGTTTATCAGCCTCCTTAAGGAGACATCAATCAGTGGTTATATTGGTATGATGGATCTGACAAAGGGTGGAGATATCATACGAAGCAACACATACGAGGCATTTATACCGCTTATTGCTGTAGCTCTTATTTATCTGGTTATAGTGATGCTTTTAAGCCACGGAGTAAGCAAACTTGAGAGGAGACTGAGAAGCAATGAAAGATAATAACGTGATACTAGAGGTAAAAGACCTGCACAAGAGTTTTGGAGAGCAGGAGGTATTAAAGGGCATAAGCACAGAGGTGAACAGAGGTGATGTAATTGCCATCATCGGACCGTCAGGCTGTGGAAAGTCTACATTTTTACGCTCCCTCAATCTGCTCGAGACACCTACATCAGGACAAATCCTTTTTGAAGGAACAGACCTGACAGACAAGTCGACAGACATCAATGTGACCAGACAGAAAATCGGCATGGTTTTCCAGCAGTTCAATCTGTTTGCCAACATGACAATAAAAGCAAATATCATGCTCGCACCGGTGAAGCTTGGTGTGATGACGAAGGATGAGGCATCAAAGAAGGCAGATGAGCTTCTCACCAGAATAGGTCTCCTCGATAAGGCAGATGCATATCCGGCGCAGCTTTCCGGAGGACAGAAGCAGAGAGTGGCAATTATCCGTTCACTTGCTATGAATCCTGATGTCATACTGTTTGATGAGCCTACATCGGCACTTGACCCTGAGATGGTAGGTGAGGTGCTTTCAGTAATGAAGGAGCTTGCAGAGGCAGGCATGACAATGGTAGTCGTGACTCATGAGATGGGCTTTGCCAGAGAAGTGGCCAACAGAGTGATGTTCATCAATGAGGGTACCATAGCTGAGGAGGGCACACCTGAGGAAGTATTTGGCGCACCAAAGAGTGAGAGATTACAGGAATTTTTGTCAAGAGTGTTATAGGAGAAATAAAGCATGGCATCAAAATACTATGCGGTAAAAAAGGGAAAGGTTTCCGGGATATATTTGAACTGGAATGATTGCAAAGCAATGGTTGACGGATATCCTGGAGCAGTGTATAAAAGTTTTAAGACAATAGAAGAGGCAGAAAAATTTATTAACGGAGAGGAAATTATTGCCGGAGAGAAAACTATTACAGGTATGAAATCATCCGGCGAAAATAGTACATATGCGTTTGTGGACGGCTCCTTCAACAAAGTAACACACACCTATGGCTATGGAGGCTTTCTTGTGACTGACTATGAAAAATACGTGCTGCAGGGGGCAGATAATGATGCCGAGATGGCCACAATGCGCAACGTAGCCGGAGAGATAAAGGGCGCGGAGGCTGCCGTAAAAAAGGCTATAGAGCTTGGAATTAAGGAACTGGTCATATACTATGACTACATGGGCATAGAGATGTGGGCAACAGGGGCCTGGAAGCGAAACAAGGCAGGCACTATAGCTTATCACGAATACATCATGTCAGTTAAGGATAAAATAAAGCTTACTTTTGTAAAGGTAAAAGGACACTCAGGAGTAGAGGGCAACGAAGAGGCAGATAAGCTTGCCAAGCAGGCTGTGGGGATACTGTAGCAGTTTCAAACATAAAAGAAACAAAAATATAGCATAATAGGAGAAAAAGATGAGCATATTCAATGTAGAACTCAAAAAAGTAGTAGATGACACATATGATATTGAGATAGGCTACAACCTCTCAGACACCCTTGTATCTGACCTGGAAAATGGTCTTGCGGGCAAGATAAAGAAATTTGCAGTGATTACAGATACAAATGTGCGTGATCCTTATGCTCTTCCAATCTGCGAGAAAATAAAGCATGCGGGATACTCAGTGGATTTGTTTGTTTTCCCGGCTGGGGAAAAGAGTAAGTCGCGTGAGACAAAGGCAAAGATAGAGGATGCCATGCTTAAAAAGGGGTACAGAAGAGACTGCTGTATAATTGCAGTCGGTGGCGGTGTGGTAACCGACTTATCAGGCTTTATTGCAGGAACCTACGGCAGAGGAGTGCCGTTTATCAACTATGCAACCACCCTTCTAGCCGCGGCAGATGCATCGGTAGGTGGAAAAACAGCAATTGATACACCTCTTGCTACCAACACCATAGGTCTGTTCAATCAGCCCCAAAAGGTATATATAGACATAGCTGCCTGGAAAACACTGCCACAGCGCCAGATGGCAAGCGGTATGGCAGAGACCATCAAGCACGCATGCTTAGGCAGCGAGGATATGTTTGAATTTATAGAGGAAAATCTGGATGATATATATTCATTCAAGAAATTTGCATGTGAGTATATCGCAGAAAATAACTGCCGTATCAAGTACAATGTGGTTATGAAGGATGAGCGAGAGGCGGGACTTCGCGAAACCTTAAATCTTGGCCACACAGTAGGCCGGGCGATCGAGACAGTCAGCGACTACAAGCTGCTGCACGGAGAGGCACTGTCGATTGGAATGTCAGCACAGGCACTCATGTCAGCACGGCTTGGCTATATGTCAGAGGAGCAGGCAGAGCGCGTGATAAAGCTCTATGAGAGAGCCGGTCTTCCGACACGCATACCTGACTATATAGACAGGGAAGAGCTTGTAAAGAAACTCTATACCGACAAAAAGGTGAGAGACGGCAAGCTTCGCTTCGTGCTCCAAAAAGGTATAGGAGCCACTGTTGAGTTTGCACCGGGAGTGTATGCAAAGCCTATAGAGGAAAGTCTGGCACGAGAAATTATAATGGAGCTGTAGATTAAATAATTACAACCCCATGTGTAAACTCATTTTGCTGTGAATGACACATCCTGCCATACAAATCAGCAGCAAAAATATCATTGGAAATAAGCTCGTACGGAGCATCAGCGACTTTTGTAATAATAGGCGCTGATGCTCTTTTTTTGAGGAGATGCATAAGCTCTCCTGATGATTTTTTGAAACCGAGTATGCGCAGATAAGGATTACCCATACATATGTTAAAATCATTATTCTCAATACCAAGTAAAATATGCGTGAGGACTCTCGAAATACGCGTATAAGTCAGATTTTTACTCTTCAGTAAGTTACAAAACTGCGTAAAACCTTCATATTTATAAATATTTTTAACTATCTTTGCTGAAAGCTCCTTTGTGCAGTCTGAATACTGCGCAAAGCCTTTATCCTTCCGGGTCAGCAGGCGATAGTAAAGCATTTCAGAAATATCATCCGGAAACACAATATGACCGCCTAAAATACAATTGATAAGAATATCGGCGCAGTCTGATGGCATTAGCTGACTGAACTTTGCGGAAATCCATGAATTATCAAGCTGCATATTAGTAATAGTGTTGTGTTTGTCTATATCAATTAAGGTTGAAATCACCCCGCGCACAGCCGTAGCGGAAGAAAACTCACTTGTCGAATCAGTGCTGTGATATCCTTCACCGACGCGCTGAATAGGAAATCCTGTAATATCACAGCCAATCAAAGCCTTCTCATACTCAATGGCCAGAATATTATTGGGTGAAGCTATGAAAGCATCTAATTTCTCGGAAGCGCTGTCATAGGTGTCTCGAAAATATTCACATAGAGCTTTGCTTCTGGCCGCAGGAAAGCTTATCCCACCCTGAATCAGCCGGGCAAGAGAGGCGGAATACTCAGCAGGTGGATTCTTAAGCACGCCAGCCACAAGCTTTGTAAACTCATGGTCCACAGATTCCACACCATAGCACAGCATGTCCACCACACCTGTGTTTTTGAGTACACTGACTCCGCCACCGGCAAAAAACTCGGCAGAAGCAGTGGCAAAGACCGCTGGAAGCTCAAGCACCAGGTCGGCACCGCTCAAAAGCGCCATACATGTGCGCTCGTATTTGTCGATGATGGCAGGCTCACCTCTTTGCACGAAATCACCGCTCATTACTACGACGATATAATCAGCAGAAGTCTGCCTTTTAATCTGCTCCAGCTGATATTTGTGCCCATTGTGGAATGGATTGTATTCGGTAATCACACCTGCAACCTTCATGTTTGATGCTCCTTTAATCAATAATGTATTTTTTAGAGTTCAAAACCATAATACCACAAAAACACCCTTGTCGCATTTGAAAAATAAGTTTATACTAACAATAGTATTGTAATTTTAAACCAAAGGAGACAAAACAATGAATGTATTAGTAATTAATTGCGGTAGTTCATCACTGAAATACCAGCTCATCAATTCAGATTCGGAGGAGGTACTTGCAAAAGGACTCTGCGAGAGAATCGGAATCGATGGCAGACTCGTATATCAGAAAGAGGGTCTTGATAAGGAAATCACAGAGGCACCTATGCCAACACATAAAGAGGCCATCCAGATGGTACTCGATGCACTTGTAAATCCAAAGACAGGCGCAGTAAAATCACTTGCAGAGATCGATGCAGTAGGACATCGTGTAGTGCACGGTGGAGAGAAGTTCTCAGACTCAGTAGTCATCACAGAGGAAGTAATCGCACAGGTAGAGGAGTGCAACGACCTCGCACCTCTTCACAACCCTGCAAATATTATCGGAATCAGAGCATGCCAGGCACTTATGCCAAATGTACCAATGGTAGGAGTATTTGATACAGCCTTCCATCAGACAATGCCTGAGAAAGCATACCTCTACGGACTTCCATATGAGTACTATGAGAAGTACAAGGTAAGAAGATACGGCTTCCACGGCACAAGCCACAGCTTCGTATCAAAGGAGGCAGCAAGCTACCTTGGAATGGACTTAAACAACTCAAAGATTATCGTAGCACACCTTGGAAACGGAGCTTCAGTCAGCGCAGTATTAAACGGTAAATGCGTAGATACATCGATGGGACTTACACCACTTGAGGGACTTGTAATGGGAACACGTTCAGGTGATATCGACCCGTCAATCATGGAGTTTATCGCAAAGAAAGAAAACCTTGATATCGATGGTGTGATGAATGTGCTTAACAAGAAGTCAGGAGTAGCCGGCATGTCAGGAGTATCAAGTGACTTCAGAGACCTTGAGGCAGCTTACAATGAGGGCAACGAGCGTGCTATCGCAGCAGTAGAGGTATTCAGCTACAGGGTAGCAAAATACATCGGAGCATATGCAGCAGCAATGAACGGAGTAGATGCTATCGCATTCACAGCAGGAATCGGTGAGAATACAAGCTTCGTAAGAGAAAAAATCATGGCATACTTAGGCTACCTGGGCATAAAGATTGACCGTGTAACAAACGACAAGACACGCGGCGTGGAGGCACTTATCTCAACAGCAGACTCAAGCGTAAAGGTATGTGTCATCCCTACAAACGAGGAGCTTGCAATCTGCCGTGAGACAGTAAAGCTTGTCGGCTAATAAAAAGCAAAAAGTTGTGGATAAATTATAAAATTTTGTTGACAAACACCACTCCAATATGTATAATTGGTTAGGTGTGAATAGGAGAGAACTATGATTGATATATCAACCATTGTAAAATCTATCAATAAAGAGACAACAATTGAGACAGAGCTTACGCTCACATCATTTGAGTCGCGGCTAGGAGATTATCCTATTCTGAAAAAGCAGCCGATATCACTTCATATCTCAAACGTGGAGAATGCAGCAGTGCACATCACGGGAACAGTAGATATAGACATAGCGATACCGTGCAGCCGATGCTTGGAAGAAGTTCCAACAAACATGCATTTTGACATTGACAAGACTCTGAAAATCACAGACGGAGCATTAGTCGATGAAGAGATGGAGGAAACTGACTACCTGATTGGGTTTGAACTCGATGTAGATAAACTTGTCTACGCCGAAATTCTGGTGAACTGGCCAATGAGAGTTCTGTGCAAAGACGATTGCAAAGGTATTTGTAAAGTCTGCGGGATGAACTTGAATAAAGGCACCTGCAGTTGCGATAGTTTTGTACCGGATCCAAGAATGGCAGCGTTCCAGGATATATTTAACAAGTTTAAGGAGGTGTAAACAAATGTCAATTTGTCCAAAGAATAAATCTTCTAAGGGAAGAAGAGATAAGAGAAGAGCAAACTGGAAAATGTCTGCTCCTACTTTAGTAAAATGCAGCAAATGTGGAGAGCTTATGATGCCACACAGAGTTTGCAAGAACTGCGGATCATATAACAAAAAAGAAATCATTCCTCAGGACTAATAGTAGAAAACCAGTAAAATTAAGGATTGAACGATATCGTTCAATCCTTTTTTGATTGATTTTATTCCTTTTTTACCCCATAATAAAATGAAGGTACTTTTTGCTTGTATATAGCTTGCAGGGATGTTATTATACTGAGAGGATATTTAGATATTAAAGAAAGAAGGAAGCATACTATCATGAATAATATAGACGATTTAGTTGAAATCTATGAGTGCCCGCTCTGTGGCGGTGCCGGGATTCTCGAGGAGGACTGCGGCAGCTCATATTATGTGACATGCCTTGAGTGCGGATGCCACTCTGTGAATATTGATTTCAAGTCAGACGATGACAGACTTGATGCAGCAAAGCGCACTGCTGATTTATGGAACTGTGGCAAGGTTATTTCAATGAGTCCGGGAGAATGATGGAAGCCATATAGAGTAGTGAATTGGTTATTGATTTATACTTATGATTATAGTATATTTTATTTAATCAATTAGTAGTTTGCTTTTTAGCAGGCACAGGGAGGTCACAATGCAAAGTACAACAAGGGTCGCACTCGATGCAATGGGTGGCGACAATGCACCTGCAGAGGTAGTAAAGGGTGCGGTAGATGCGGTTAACAAAAGAAATGATATAAAGATATTTCTTATAGGACAGAAGGTACCGGTAGAGAGGGAGCTTTCTTTGTATACATATCCTAAGGAGCAGATAGAGATAGTAGATGCTCCTGAGGTTATAGAGATGGCAGAGCCACCGGTTGTGGCAATCAGACGAAAGAAGCAGTCATCAATCGTTGTTGGCATGAATATGGTCAAGAATAAAGAGGCTGATGCATTTGTTTCGGCAGGAAGCTCAGGTGCTGTGCTTGTCGGAGGACAGGTAATAGTCGGTAGGATAAAGGGCATACAAAGGCCGCCTTTGGCACCGCTTATTCCGACTGAGCGCGGAGTATCTTTGCTCATAGACTGTGGAGCCAATGTGGATGCCAGAGCTGAGCATCTGGTACAGTTTGCTAAGATGGGCTCTATCTATATGGAACATGTTGTCGGCGTGAAGAATCCAAAGGTTGCACTGGTCAATATCGGTGCAGAGGAGGAGAAAGGCAATGCCCTGGTAAAGGAGACCATGCCGCTTCTTAGAGAGTGCACAGATATCAATTTTGTCGGAAGCATTGAGGCAAGGGATATTCCAAAGGGAGATGCCGATGTTATAGTCTGCGAGGCTTTCACAGGCAATGTCATATTAAAGCTCTACGAGGGTCTCAGCTCCACACTTATCGGGGTTATCAAGAAGGGGCTCATGAGCACACTAAAGAGCAAGATAGGAGCTGCACTTGCACTTCCGGCTCTTAAGAATACGCTAAAGTCATTTGATGCGACCGAGTACGGCGGAGCACCGCTTTTAGGATTGAATGGTCTTGTGGTAAAGACCCACGGCAGCTCCAAGGCAAAGGAAATCACTAACTCTGTTTTCCAGTGTGTTACATTTAAGGAAAAAGAGATTAATGATAAAATTAAAGAATATATTATTAATAAGCCGGCTGATTAGATAGCAGTATTGCTGTATGATTGGTCACTATAAACAGAAATGAGAGGTATTAAAAATGGAATTTGAGAAGCTTAGAGACATTATTGTCGAGGTACTTAACGTGGATGAGAACGAGGTTACTATGGAGTCAACCTTCATTGATGACCTTGGAGCTGATTCTTTGGATGTATTCCAGATTATCATGGGTATTGAGGAAGAGTTCGATATTGAGATTCCTAATGAGGAAGCTGAGAAAATCGTCACTGTAGGCGATGCTGTTGAGCAGATTAAAAAAGCTGTAAGCGAGCAGTAGTATGTTTAACTAATGAAAAGCCCTTTATTATAAGGGCTTTTCGTTATACTCAAGGAACATGTAAAATGGATAGATATAGAAATAGAGGAGAAATTATGGCAGATTTAAATGAATTTCAAAGTAAAATAGGCTATACGTTCAAGAACCAACATCTGCTTGAGCAGGCGCTGACACACAGCTCGTATGCCAATGAAAAGCACATGAAAAAGCATTCTGATAACGAACGTCTGGAGTTTTTGGGCGATGCTGTTTTGGAAATAGTTTCAAGTGAGTTTTTGTTTATCAATTATCCGCAAAAGCCTGAGGGTGAGCTTACCAAGCTGCGCGCAAGCATTGTTTGTGAGCCGACTCTTGCACTTTGTACAAAGCCACTTGACCTTGGAAAGTACTTACGTCTTGGCAGGGGCGAGGATCATACAGGTGGCAGAAAGAGAAAATCGATTCTTTCTGATGCACTTGAGGCAGTGATTGGAGCAATTTATTTAGATGGTGGTTTTACTAATGCAAAGGAGTTTGTGCTTAGGTTTATCATGACTGATATTGAGAATAAGCAGCTCTTTTATGATAGCAAGACTATCCTTCAGGAGCTTATACAGGGCAGGCATGAGCAGCTTTCCTATGAACTTATTGATGAGAGCGGTCCGGACCATGACAAGCAGTTTACAGTTGCGGTGCTTGTGGACGGCGAGCGTGTCAGCGAGGGAGAAGGCCACACAAAGAAGGCGGCGGAGCAGCAGGCTGCATATCAGGCACTTCTTTTGTACAGAAACAGGGAATAGGAGTTTTTAATGTATTTAAAGAGCTTGGAAGTACAGGGCTTTAAGTCCTTTGCCAACAAAATTGTTTTTGAGTTCCACAATGGCATCACAGGTATTGTCGGGCCAAATGGCAGTGGAAAGAGTAATGTCGCCGATGCGGTCAGATGGGTGCTCGGTGAGCAGAGCGCAAAGCAGCTTCGTGGTGCCAGTATGCAGGATGTTATTTTTGCAGGTACAGAGAACAGGAAGCCGCTTGGATACGCGTATGTTGCAATCACACTTGACAATTCAGACCATTCGCTTGCGATTGATTTCAATGAGGTTACGGTTGCCAGACGTGTTTACCGCTCAGGGGAGAGTGAGTATCTAATCAATGGCAATCCGTGCAGGCTCAAGGAGGTTTCGGAGCTTTTTTATGATACCGGTATCGGTAAAGAGGGCTATTCCATCATTGGACAGGGCCAGATTGACAGGATTTTAAGTGGAAAGCCGGAGGAGAGGAGAGAGCTGTTTGATGAGGCTGCCGGCATTGTGAAGTTTAAAAAGAGAAAGCTTACAGCGCAAAAGAAGCTCGATAATGAGCGGGAGAACCTTGTGCGTGTCAATGATATTCTGACAGAGCTTGAGAGACAGGTAGGTCCGTTACAGAGACAGTCCGAGAAGGCTCATACATATCTTAAAAAGAGAGAAGAGCTGAAGAACTACGATGTCAACATGTTTTTGCTTGAATCAGCGCGCATTGAGACCGAGCTTAAGTCTGCTGATGAGAAATACGCTATTGCGGATGACGAGCTAAAGGAGACCAACGCCACATACGAGAGCATCAAGGCAGAGTATGAGGGGCTTGGGAACGATATGCAGCAGATGGATGAGCGTATTGAGTCTCTTCGTGAGAGCATCACAAGCACTTCATCCACCAGACAGAAGCTTGAGAATCAGATAGAGCTTTTAAAAGAGCAGATTCACACGGCCGAAATGACGGATGAGCATTTGCAGTCGCGGCTTTTAGCTATCGAAAAGGAAAAGGCGCAGCGTCTTAAAAGCAGGAAAGAGTATGATGACAAAAAAGCTGCACTGGAAGCTGAGATAGAGCAGATGAGGCTAAACGAGCTTCTTGCGGTAAATGAGCATGAGGCTGTGCTTGCAGAGGTCAACCGCTGCAATGACGGACTGGAAAAGGGTAAGAATGAGCTTATTGCCCTGCTTCAGGAGCGAGGCAATATCCAGTCAAGGAAGCAGCGTTTTGCCACTATGCTTGAGCAGATTAATATCAGAAAAGCGGAGCTTACCAAGCGTCTTTTAGATAGAAAGACAAGGGAAGCAGGGCTTGATGATATATTGGATGATGCCAATAAGAAGCTTAATGCTGTCAATGAAGAGATAGCCGGTTTAAAGGAAAAGGAGTCGGCTCTTTTGGCAAAGGCTAGGGAGTGGAGAGATAAGTCCGGAGAGAATGCCCGCCTGATGGAGGAGGCTTCCACAGAGTATCATAAGTCTGTTTCCAAGCTTGAGTCACTTAAAAACATTGCCGAGCGCTATGATGGCTATGGCAACAGCATCAAGCGTGTTATGGAGCAGAAGGCTAAAAATCCTGGGCTTCTCGGAGTGGTTTCAGATCTTATCCAGGTGGATAAGCGCTATGAGATAGCGATAGAGACAGCTTTAAGCGGCAATATCCAGAATATCGTCACTGAGGATGAGGCCACAGCCAAAAAGATGATTGGCTTTTTGAAGGCCAATCATTTTGGTCGAGCTACGTTTTTACCTCTTACAAGTGTGCGTGCAAACAGAAATACTAAAAATGAGGCGGCACTCGGCGAAAAGGGTGTGCTTGGCATTGCAAATAAGCTGGTGAAGTGTGATACGAAGTTTGATGAGGTTGTTGCATACCTGCTTGGCAGAGTGATTGTGGTGGACACAATTGACAATGCCATTGCGCTTGCAAAGAAAAATCACTATTCACTCCATATCGTGACTGTCGAGGGCGAGTATCTGGCACCGGGAGGATCTATGTCCGGTGGTGCGTTTAAAAATTCATCCAATCTGCTTGCGAGAAATCGTGAGATTGAGGAGCTTGAAAAGAGAGTTGATCAGACTAAGACAAAGCTTAAAGAACTTAGAGCCAGAAAGGATGATATTGCGACTGCTATTGCGCTTGGCGAGGAGGATATAGCAGCCACAAAGACATTGCTGCAGGAGAAGTATATTGAGCAGAACACAGCACAGATTTCTGTTGACAGGGCAGACCAGCAAAAGAAGGAGAGTGCGAATGTCTACGAGGATCTGCGCACAGAAAATGTCGAGATTGAAAAACAGCTCGAAGAGATAAATCAGGGCAAGAAGGATATTGCAGCGCAGCTTGAGGCATCAAAGCAGCGCGAGGAGCAGCTTGAGAAGGAAAACAGCTCATACAGTGAGATACTTGAAAAGCAGGGAGTACTTGAGCAGGAGGCTTCACACAAGGCCGCTGCCATTTCACTGGAGCTTGCAAATATCACAAAGACGGCTGAGTTTGCTATAGAAAATATCAATCGTATCAATTCAGAGATAGAAAAATTCGATGAGCAGAAGAAAAGTCTTGTGGAAGGTGCAGTTGCTGCAAAGGATGATATTAAAAAGAAGCAGGCTGATATTGATGCAATCACACAGACCATTCTGGCATCAAAGGACAACAATTCTAAGCTTGACGAACAGCTTAGGGAGAGCCTTACAAAAAAGGAAAAGATGTCTGAGGATTACAGAGGCTTTTTTGCAAAGCAGGAGGAAGTTTCAAAGAAACAGGCTGATCTGGATAAGGAGCTTTTCAGACTGAACAGCCAGAGAGAGAAGCTTAAGGAGGCTTCAGAGACTCAGATCAACTACATGTGGGATGAGTATGAGCTTACTCCGCATGCGGCTTCAGAGCTTAGAAATGATGCATACGATGATCTGCCTTCATTAAAGAAGCTGATTGCAGGCATAAAGGACGAAATCAGACGCCTCGGCGATGTAAATGTCAACGCTATTGAGGAATACAGGGAGATTTCAACGCGTTATGAGTTCTTGAAGGGACAGCATGATGATCTTATCGAGGCTGAAAAGACTCTGGTTGGCATCATTGATGAGCTTGACAGTGGTATGAGAAAGCAGTTTACAGAGAAGTTTGCCGAGATTCAGAGAGAGTTTGACAAGTCCTTTAAGCAGCTTTTTGGTGGTGGACATGGTTCACTGGAACTTGTGGAGGATGAGGATATACTGGAGTGCGGCATAAGAATCGTCGCACAGCCGCCCGGAAAGAAGCTTCAGAATATGATGCAGATGTCCGGTGGAGAAAAGGCGCTCACCGCTATTGCACTTTTGTTTGCCATTCAGGCACTTAAGCCATCACCGTTTTGTCTGCTTGATGAGATTGAGGCGGCGCTTGATGACTCGAACGTTTCGCGCTATGCAAATTATCTGAACAAGCTTACAAAGAACACACAGTTTATCGTTATCACACACAGACGTGGTACGATGGCAGCAGCGGACAGGCTATATGGTATTACGATGCAGGAAAAGGGTGTTTCCACACTCGTTTCAGTAAATCTGATAGAGAATGATCTGACGCAGTAGAATTTTATTTATGGAGAGTTGAAATGGAAGAAAAAGAAAAAAAGCCGGGCTTTTTTAAGAGGCTCGTTTCAGGACTGACAAAGACCAGAGACAATATTGTTTCAGGCATAGATTCACTTTTCAGTGGATTTTCGCATATAGATGATGATTTTTATGAGGAGCTTGAGGAGATTCTCATCATGGGAGACCTCGGAGTGAGAGCTACAGAGAGTATCATCGAGGATCTGCAGAGGAAGGTGAAGGAACAGCACATCAAGGAGCCGGCAGAGTGCAAGGAACTCTTGATTGAGAGCATCAAGGAGCAGATGAAGGTGGAGGAGACCGCCTACAGATTTGAAAATGAAAAGTCTGTTGTGCTTGTAATCGGTGTCAACGGAGTAGGAAAGACTACCACTGTCGGAAAGCTTGCAGGAAAGCTCAAGGAACAGGGCAAGAAGGTGGTTATTGCAGGTGCCGATACCTTCAGGGCGGCAGCAGGCGACCAGCTAAAGGAATGGGCAAACCGAGCCGGAGTTGATATGATTGGCGGTGCCGAGGGTGCTGACCCGGGAGCTGTTGTATATGATGCAGTTGCAGCTTCAAAGGCCAGAAACGCAGATGTGCTTCTCGTGGATACAGCCGGAAGACTCCACAACAAAAAGAATCTGATGAATGAGCTTGGAAAAATCAATAAAATTCTGGAGAGTGAGTATCCGGATGCGTACAGAGAGACACTCGTCGTGCTTGATGCGACTACTGGCCAGAATGCACTGGTTCAGGCGAGAGAGTTTTCTGAAGTGGCAAAGATTTCGGGCATCGTGCTTACTAAGATGGATGGTACGGCAAAGGGCGGTATCGCTGTAGCGATACAGTCGGAGCTTTCAGTGCCGGTCAAGTATATCGGAGTCGGTGAGACCATCGATGATTTGCAGAAATTTGATTCGGACGAGTTTGTGAATGCATTGTTTGACACCAAAACGGAATAATTTGAGAATATCTTTGAGCGTATAAGTTATATTGTTTATAATAATCTGATATATCAGTTTATATATATATGTACGGAATTTTTGGTATAATATAATGAAAAATAACTATTCAGAACCACTGAGAACAATGCGTTTTTGCGAATAATGCGTGGGTGGTTCTGAATCGTTATATCAATGAAAGGAAAAACAAATATGCTGACATTAGATAAATTTGAAGAAGCAAGTGAGAAGGTCAAGGAGGTCACCCTTGAGACAAAGCTCATTTACAGTGACTTTTTAAGTGACCAGACAGGCAATAAGGTATATCTGAAGCCTGAAAATATGCAGTTTACCGGAGCTTACAAGGTCAGAGGTGCGTACTACAAGATAAGCACACTCACAGATGAGGAGAGGGCAAAGGGACTCATCACAGCATCTGCAGGAAACCATGCGCAGGGTGTTGCATATGCGGCAAAGTGCTATGGCTGCAAGGCTGTCATCGTGATGCCTACCACCACACCTCTTATCAAGGTAAACCGTACAAAGAGCTACGGCGCTGAGGTAGTGCTTTACGGAGATGTGTATGATGAGGCATGTGCTAAGGCATATGAGCTTGCAGAGAAAGAGGGCTACACATTCATCCATCCGTTTGATGATTTAGCTGTCGCAACAGGACAGGGAACTATTGCTATGGAGATATTCAAGGAGCTTCCTCTTGTTGAGTACATCCTCGTTCCAATCGGCGGCGGCGGGCTGGCAACAGGTGTATCCACACTTGCAAAGCTCTTAAACCCAAAGATTAAGGTTATCGGAGTGGAGCCGGCTGGCGCTAATTGTATGCAGGAGTCATTTAAGAACGGCAAGGTGACTACTTTACCAAGCGTAAATACCATTGCAGACGGAACAGCGGTAAAGACACCGGGCTCAAATATTTTCCCATACATAAAGAAAAATCTTGATGATATTATCACAGTGGAGGATGACGAGCTTATCGTGGCCTTCCTTGACATGGTTGAGAATCACAAGATGATAGTCGAAAACTCAGGTCTTCTGACTGTAGCTGCGCTTAAGCATCTCGGAGTAAAGGACAAGAGAGTGGTTTCTATCCTAAGTGGCGGCAACATGGATGTTATTACCATGTCATCAGTTGTACAGCAGGGTCTTATTTTCAGAGACAGAATCTTTACTGTTTCAGTGCTTCTGCCGGATAAGCCGGGCGAACTTGCCAAGGTTTCACAGACTCTTGCCGATGTACAGGGCAATGTAATCAAGCTGGAGCATAACCAGTTTGTCACTACAAACAGAAGTGCGGCTGTCGAGCTTCGCATCACGCTTGAGTGTTTTGGTACAGAGCACAAGGAGCAGATTATTGCTGCGCTCGAGAAGAAGGGCTATAAGCCGAGAATTGTACGCACTATGATATAAAAATAAAAGTATCAAGTATTTTTACTTGACACCGGGCAAACTATGTGTTATTCTACCATAGGTTCGAGGGAAAAAGAGGATACTTGATATGGAAGAAAAACTTGAACAGGCATATTTATATGATTTCTACGGTGAGCTTTTGAATGAGCATCAGCGTCAGGTATATGAGGATTTTGTCTTCAATGATTTGTCACTCGGTGAGATTGCATCCGAGGAGGGGATTTCCCGTCAGGGTGTTGCCGATCTGATTAAGAGGTGCAATAAGAAGCTGCTTGACTATGAGGCAAAGCTTCATCTTGTTGAGAAGTTCATGTCCATAAAGAGTGACATACGAAGGATTCATGAGCTGACAAATGATTTTAAGAAATCACATAATGAGCTATTAATGAATGAAATCGAAGCTATTTCGAATCAGATATTAGAGGAGCTGTAATATGGCATTTGACAGTTTATCAGAAAAACTGCAGAACGTTTTCAAAAATCTCCGCAGCAAGGGAAAGCTTACTGAGGATGATGTAAAGGCTGCTCTTAAAGAGGTTAAGATGGCACTCCTTGAGGCCGATGTTAACTTCAAGGTTGTTAAGCAGTTCACAAAAAGTGTTCAGGAGAGAGCAATCGGACAGGATGTCATGAATGGTCTCAATCCCGGACAGATGGTCATCAAAATCGTAAACGAAGAGATGATTAAGCTTATGGGCTCTGAGACAACAGAGATTGCTTTCAGGCCGGGCAAGGAGCTTACCGTTATCATGATGGTAGGTCTTCAGGGAGCCGGTAAGACAACCACCACAGCAAAAATTGCCGGAAAGCTTAAGAGCAAGGGCAAGAAATCACTGCTTGTAGCCTGTGATGTGTATCGTCCGGCTGCGATTGAGCAGTTAAAGATAAATGGTGAAAAGCAGGGCGTTGAGGTTTTCTCGATGGGTGACAAAAACAAGCCTGCCGACATCGCAAAGGCTGCTGTGGAGCACGCTAAGAAAAACGATTTCAATGTTGTTATCATCGATACTGCCGGACGTCTTCATATTGATGAGGATATGATGGCAGAGCTTATTGAGATAAAAGAAGCTACTGATGTTTTCCAGACCATCCTCGTGGTAGATGCCATGACAGGTCAGGATGCGGTAAATGTAGCAGGTACCTTTGATGAAAAGATAGGAATTGACGGAGTTGTCATCACAAAGCTTGATGGTGACACCAGAGGTGGAGCGGCACTTTCAATCAGAGCCGTTACAGGAAAGCCGATACTTTACGCCGGTATGGGCGAGAAGCTTTCAGACCTTGAGCAGTTCTATCCGGAGCGTATGGCTTCAAGAATCCTCGGTATGGGCGATGTGCTTTCCATGATTGAGAAGGCGCAGGAGAACATTGATGAGGAACAGGCCAAGAAGCTTGAGCAGAAGATGCGCAAAAATGAGTTTGATTTTGAGATGTACCTTGATTCGATGAGTCAGATGAAGAAGATGGGCGGTCTTTCAAGCGTGATGGGCATGATGCCGGGCATGGGTATCGGTGGAGGCAAGATGCCGGATATTGATACAGATGAAGCTGAAAAGGGCATGGCCCGCACAGAGGCAATCATCTATTCCATGACACCGGAGGAAAGACGAAATCCAAAGCTTCTTAATCCAAGCCGCAAGGCTCGTATTGCAAGAGGAGCAGGCGTGGATGTATCAGAGGTCAACAGACTTGTAAAGCAGTTTGAGCAGACAAAGAAGTTCATGAAGCAGATGCCCGGTATGATGGGCGGAAAGAAGGGACGCCGTGGAGGCGGTGGTCTTGGAGGATTATTCAAAGGACTTCCGTTTTAATGGATTTCATTAAAGGAATTTCATTAAAGAATTTCATGTTTTGTTAACAAAAGTATTTATTTTACTTTTGATATATATTATTCAATAAACCTATGAGGAGGTGAAACAAAATGGCAGTAAAGATCAGATTAAGAAGAATGGGACAGAAGAAAGCTCCTTTCTATAGAATCGTAGTTGCAGACTCTAGATCACCAAGAGATGGAAGATGCATCGAGGAGATCGGAACATACGATCCAACTAAGGATCCTAGCGAGTATCATGTAAATGAGGAATTAGCTAAGAAATGGTTATCAAACGGCGCACAGCCAACTGAGACAGTAGCTAGAATCTTCAAGAGTGCTGGTATCGAGAAATAGGATAAAGAGGTGGCGTAATGAAAGAATTAGTTGAAGTAATTGCAAAATCTTTAGTTGATTATCCGGATGAGGTTAATGTAACTGAGACCGAAAACGAGAAAGCAATTGTTTTGGAATTACGTGTTGCACAGTCTGACATGGGCAAAGTGATCGGCAAGCAGGGACGTATTGCTAAGGCTATTCGTTCAGTTGTTAAGGCCGCAGCCTCTAAAGAAGACAAAAAGGTTATTGTTGAGATAGTACAGTAACATAAAGGCATCTCTTATGAGATGCCTGTTTTTTTATAATTTAAAGTAACTATTCAGAACCGGTATTGTATGGTTTTGAGAATGTGCGTGGGCTGAATAGTTATGATTTATATTAATATCAGGAGACAGAGAATGGAAGATTTACTACAGGTAGGTGTGATTACGAGCACACACGGCATTCGCGGTGAGGTAAAGGTGTTCCCAACCACTGACGATGCAGCTCGTTTTAAAAAGCTTAAAAAAGTCATTCTGGATAATGGCAAAGAGCGCAGGGATTTGGAAATAACTTCTGTCAAATTTTTCAAGAACCAGGTTATCTTGAAATTTAAGGGCATAGATGACATAAATGATGTGGAAAAATATAAAAAGGCACCTCTTTTTGTGACAAGGGAAAATGCGGTGCCACTTGAGGAAAATGAGTACTTTATAGCTGATCTTATCGGGCTTTCCGTCACATCAGACGAAGGAGAGGAGCTTGGAGTTATAGATGATGTGCTCCAGACCGGTGCCAATGATGTGTATGTTGTTAAGAAAGCAGGGGCAAATGATCTGCTGATTCCGGCAATAAAGGACTGTATACTGGATGTTGATGTGGAAAATGGCATGATGAAGGTACATCTGCTGGCCGGTTTGAGATAGCTGCATCTCAAACTGCAAAAACCGTAAAATGAGATATAAAATAAAATTGAACAAAATCATACATTTTAAATCGTAAAACTGTAAAACAGGATGATAACAGGAGATATAGGAAATGAGATTTCATGTGCTGACCTTATTCCCGCAGATGATAGAACAGGGACTGTCAGAGAGTATCACAGGCAGAGCTTTAAAACAGAATATTATATCACTCAATACGGTAAATATCAGGGATTTTGCGCACAATAAGCACAATAAGGTTGATGATTACACATATGGTGGCGGTGCGGGGATGCTTATGCAGGCAGAGCCGGTGTATCAGGCTGTTCGCAGTGTGGTGAGTCAGATCAATAAATGTAATCAGGTCCATTCAGGTGATAATTCAGAGAAAAATATCGCCGATGAAAATATATTATATGAAAATACATCATATAAAAATACAGCAGAAGAAATAAAAAATCACAATGCGCGTCTGATTTATGTTACTCCACAGGGCAGCGTGTTCAACCAGCAGATGGCAGCAGAATTTGCAAAGTGTGATGACCTCATTTTTCTATGTGGACACTATGAAGGTATTGACGAGCGTGTGCTGGAGGAGACGGTAACGGATTATGTTTCTATCGGTGACTATGTTCTAACAGGCGGAGAGCTGCCGTCGATGGTGATGATAGATGCAATTTCACGTCTGGTTCCTGGGGTGCTTCACAATGACATTTCGGCAGAGACAGAGTCGTTTCATGGCAATCTGCTTGAATACCCTCAGTATTCACGTCCTGTTGAGTGGCATGACAAAAAGGTGCCTGAGGTACTCATGTCAGGCAATCAGAAAAAGATAGATGCATGGCGCCTTGAAAAGTCTATTGAGCGCACAAAGGAGCGCAGACCGGATTTGTATGCCGGGTTTAAAAGACTTGATAAATGCAGAGAGTTTCTTATGAAAAATAAACTGCTTCATATTGATATGATAGAGCTTATAAACAGGGGCTGTGCCGAGATACTGTTTGAGGCAGATGGCGAATATCTGCTTCGGGACATGGTCTCAAAGGTATGCTTTCATACAAGACCGGATGAGGGTGGGCCGAAGCTTATTGATTTGGCACCGGAAGATGACACAAAGCCTGTTGATAAATACAGCAGTCAGCATATTCCAGAAACCGTTACAGATCAGATCACAAACGGCATAGTGCTTCACCAGCAAAGATATGTTGAGCTCTTTACAGCAAATGGCTTTAATGAGACTGTAGAGTGCAGACAGGCTGTGTATACAAACAAAGAAAAGCTATCTGTCAGCGGACTGTACAGACCGGATGGAAGGCCGATGCCAAATGGCTTAATTATAAGAAAGCTGGATGCAGATGATATACGGGAGGCTGCGCCAATGTACCCGGGTTTTGACAATCCTGACTATATTGTAGACAGAATAGAGGCAGGGGCAGTCTATGGCGCTTTTTTTGGTGATAATACTGCTAATGATACCATTAATACCATCGCGGGAATTATCGGAATCCATGAGGAGGGCAGCATCGGCATGCTCTATGTAAAGCCAGAATACAGGCACCGAAAGCTTGCCACAGCCCTTGAAACATATGCCTTCAACAGGGCACTGGAGAACGGATGGATACCATATGGACAGATAATCGTGGGCAATGAGGCATCTATGAAGCTGCAGGAGAGTATGGGATTGCATTTTTCAAAATCATCCGTATATTGGATGACTAAAAATAATGCATAAGGTAGGCAAAGATAGTAAAAAATACTTGCAAATCCCATGAATCTGTGGTAAAGTACCAATGTTGTGAATAAAAGAGATGGTCCTCTGTTGTGAAAATAGTAGTAGCATTAAGAACGTCAAAATAATTAGGAGGTCACAAAATGAACGCAAGTGAAATTATTAAGAGCATCGAGAACGAGCAGTTAAAGGCCGAGGCACCTGAGTTTTCTGTAGGAGATACTGTAAAGGTATACGGAAAAATCAAAGAGGGTAACCGTGAGCGTATCCAGGTATTCGAGGGAACAGTAATCAAAAAGCAGAACGGATCAAACCGTACAACATTCACAGTTAGAAAGCTTTCTAACGGTGTAGGTGTTGAGAAGACATGGCCACTCCACTCACCAAACGTAGAGAAGGTTGAGATTGTACGTAAAGGTAAAGTACGTCGTGCTAAGCTTTACTACTTAAGAGACCGTATCGGAAAAGCTGCTAAGGTTAAAGAGCTTGTAAAATAATATTTTTACGCGAAAGAGACCATTTTCTGCGAGCAATCGTATGAGAATGGTCTTTTTAGTTTTCAGGGTTACAGCTTGCAACAAACATGAAAACAATATATAATTAAGATTACGCAATAAAATATTAGTTAGCAAGAGGTGTAAGATGTCCAGAAGACGAGCAGGACTTAGCTTTAGAAGGCAAAGAAGAAAATTTAATCTGCCATTGTTCAAGGAAATTGTTTCGTGGGTAGTGGAGCTGATTGTAGTGATAGGCCTGGCATATGTGCTGGTGTCATTTTTCGGTATACGTACAAATGTGGTTGGCCAGGCTATGGAGCAGACATTGGAGAACGATGATAATATTCTTGTGAACAGGTTTGCATATATCATGTCAAAGCCAAAGGCAGGAGACGTGATAGTATTTCTGCCAAACGGAAATAATAAGTCGCATTATTATGTCAGGAGAGTGGTAGCGGTGCCGGGAGATACTATTCAGATAAAAGACGGCGCACTGTACGTGAATGATGAGCTGTACAAGGAATCAACGGACGTTGCCTCAATGGAGGATGCAGGGCTTGCCTCAGATCCTATAGAGCTTGAAAAGGACGAGTATTTTGTACTTGGAGACAATCGAAACAACAGTGAGGACAGCCGCTATGCCAATATTGGCAATGTAAAGAGAGACTATATTATCGGCAAGGCATGGTTTAGATTTTCAGGCCTTGGAAGCTTTGGAACCATCAAGTAGCAATAGTTATAACATATATAGATAAAGGACAGGTGAATTATGAATTTTCAGTGGTACCCTGGGCATATGACCAAGGCAAAGCGTCAGATGCAGGAGGATATTAAATTAATAGATCTGGTTATAGAGCTTGTGGATGCAAGAATTCCGCTATCCAGTCGTAATCCGGACATTGATGAGCTTGGAAAAAACAAATACAGGCTCATTCTGATGAACAAGGCGGATCTGGCCGACAAGGAGCGTACCAGGGAGTGGAGTGCATTTTTCAAGGAAAAGGGCTTTTTTGTAGTCAGTCTTGATGCCAGAAGCAAGTCAGGCATGAAGAGCATCACAGATATCGTGATGGAGGCCTGCAAGGAAAAGATTGAAAGAGACCGAAAGCGTGGTATCAAAAACAGACCGGTAAGAGCTATGGTGGTGGGTATTCCAAACGTCGGAAAGTCCACATTTATCAACTCATACGCCGGAAAAGCCTGTGCCAAGACAGGAAACAAGCCGGGCGTGACAAAGGGCAAGCAGTGGATCAGGCTAAATAAAAGTGTTGAGCTGCTCGATACCCCGGGCATACTGTGGCCGAAATTTGAGGATCAGACAGTGGGACTTAGACTTGCGCTCATCGGTTCGATAAAGGATGAGATTTTAAATGTTGATGAGCTTGCCGTGGAGCTTGTAAAGTTCCTAAAAGCAGAGTATCCGGGGCTTTTGGCACAAAGATACGAGGTAAGCGAGGAAAACGATATCATAGAGCTTATAAGTGATGTCGCTGTCAACAGAAAATGCCTTTCAAAGGGAGGAGAGCCTGATTACAGCAAGGCGGCTGCTCTCATCATAGATGATTTCAGAAGCGGTAAATTAGGCCATATTACTCTGGAGAGACCGGAGATATAGAAGAATAGTTACGAAGAATAGACGATAGGACAAGGATATGTCAGCAGAAAAAATAGGCGATATTAAGGAACAACTGAAAAGCATCACAGATTCACAGCTTGCACAGTTCATTGAGGCATACGGCTCAGATGAAAGGGGCGGAGTGATTAAGCTTGTAGACAGTGCAAAAAAGCGACTGGACAAGTATGAGAAGGAGCTTATCCGCACTGAAGGTCTCAAGAAATATGAGCGCGAGTACGCATCATATGCTCATATTTGCGGCATAGATGAGGTGGGACGCGGACCGCTTGCAGGTCCGGTTGTGGCATGTGCGGTTATTCTGCCAAAGGACTGTGATATTTTATATATCAATGATTCAAAGAAGCTTACGGCTGCAAAGCGCGATGAGCTTTACGATGTCATAATGGAAAAGGCGGTTTCTGTAGGAATAGGTATGGCATCGCACGAGCGGATAGATGAGATAAATATATTGCAGGCTACATATGAGGCGATGAGACAGGCAATCGGAAAGCTTGATCCGGCACCGGATTTGACACTTAACGATGCAGTCACAATCCCGGGGGTGGATATAAAGCAGGTTCCGATTATAAAGGGAGATGCCAAAAGTATATCGATAGGAGCAGCCAGTATTGTGGCTAAGGTCACAAGGGATCGGATGATGGTTGAGTATGATAACATATATCCCGGCTATGGATTTGCATCAAATAAGGGCTATGGCTCGGCAGAGCATATCAAGGCACTAAAGGAGATAGGACCATCTCCGATACACAGGGCATCGTTTATACACAATTTTATTTAATATATTACAATTGTGCGGTTTTTACGAAGGTGCCTGGGCGCTGAATAGTTACACATTCTGCTAAAAACCGTCAGTTCACAATAGGAGAGAAAATGACACTTCAACAACTCAGACAGGTACTTACAATTGCAGAATCAAATTCCATGAATGAGGCGGCAAAGAAGCTTTTTGTTTCACAGCCCAATCTGTCTGCCACAGTACGAGAGGTGGAGGAGGAGCTTGGAATCACGGTATTCATGAGAAATAACCGTGGAATTACAGTCACAGCGGAGGGCGAGGAGTTTTTGGGATATGCCAAACAGGTTGTGGAGCAGTATCATCTGCTTGAGAACCGGTATCTGAATGTGGAGTCCAAAAAGAAATTCTCGGTTTCCATGCAGCACTATTCATTTGCAGTAAAGGCCTTTGTACAGCTTGCTAAAGAGGTGGGCATGGATGAGTACGAGTTTGCTGTCCACGAGACAAAGACGAAAGAGGTAATAGACAACGTAAAGAACTTAAAGAGTGAGATTGGAGTTCTTTATTTAAGTGATTTCAATGAAAAGGTTTTAAGAAAGCTTTTTAAGGAATGTGACATCGAGTTTAAAGAGCTCTTCACATGCAATACATATGTGTATCTCTGGAAAAAACATCCGCTTGCCGGCAAAAAAGTGATTACACTTGATGATTTGCAGGAGTACCCATGTCTGACCTTTGAACAGGGCGTGAACAATTCCTTTTATTATGCTGAGGAGATGATGAGCACATATGAGTACAAGCGTGTCATAAAAGCTGATGACAGAGCCACAATGCTCAATCTCATGGTGGGGCTCAACGGATTTACACTGTGCTCAGGTATAATTTCTGAGGATTTAAACGGTGATGACTATGCGGCAATTCCACTTAAGGAAAGTGAAAAAATGCATATAGGCTATATCAAGCACAAGGGCACGAAGCTTAGCAAGCTCGGTGAAATATATATAGATGCGTTAAAGAATTATGAGAATAAAGTTTTATAAATGAAAAATTGTAAAAAATGAATTTAAATTAATTAAATATCGTACCATTTTTATAAGAATTTCACAGTTATATTGTTTTTTAAAAAAAACATGCATGAAAATATAGTGAAAAATCGGTTACGCAAAAGTTATTTATTAAAATAAATGACATGAATTGACGGAAAATGACGGATTATGATTTTTTTGACAAATGAATATCAGATGTTATAATAGGCGCAACAATTGATTGACATGTGCGAAAGCACTATGTTTTAGATTATAAAGGTGGTGTTAACTATGTACAATAAGGAAACAGTAATCAGACTTAATACATTGGATGATGTTCAGGAATTTGTTGGGGCTGCTTCTAAGTGCGATTTTGACATTGATCTCAAATATAGACAGATTCTTATTGATGCGAAATCACTTCTTGGAGTGATTGGAATTGGTACAAACAATGACTTTAAGGTCTGCTATATGGGTGATGACCAGGCATTTGATAATGTGGTTGATAAATTCACTGTAGCGTAATACAATTGAATAAGGTCCTTTGGGAGAGTTTCTTCTTGGAGCTCTCCCTTTTTTATGTTCAGTGTATTAAAAATGTCTGGAGTTAGACTGAAAAAATTGCCGGAACACAAAACCGTTGACATAATCCGGAATATGTAGGGAGAGTACATGACAGAAGCTGGAAATAACTATAGTGAAAAGAAAACACAATTACATATTTCGGTCAGAAACCTTGTGGAATTTATTTTCAGGGAGGGTGACATAGACAATCGGTCATCCAGAGCTATGAGTGCTGATGCCATGATGGAGGGAACACGCATTCACAGGAAAATCCAGGGCAGTATGGGGAAGGAGTATCAGGCAGAGGTGCCGCTTTCCCTTGTTGTTGAAGGTGATTTGTATGAGCTGACTGTCGAGGGCAGGGCAGATGGCATCTTTACGGAGGATGGAAAGTGTTTTGTCGATGAGATTAAGGGAATGTACAGAAGGGTTGAGCTGTTTGAAAAGCCGGTTTTTGTTCACCGTGCGCAGGCTATGTGCTATGCATATATTTTTGCTCTGCAAAATAATATGGAAACGATAGGCATTCAGATGACCTACTGCAATCTGGAAACGGAGCAGACTAAGTATTTTCGCGAGGAGTTCTCATTTGAAGAGATAAAAAAATGGTTTGATGACCTGATGGAGGAGTATGGCAAATGGGCAACGTTTCAGTGTGAAATGAAAAATCAAAGACAGGCTTCAATCAAAGAACTCGGTTTTCCATTTGAGTACAGACCGGGGCAGAAAAAGCTTGTTTCGGATGTCTACAGGACAATTATGCGTCAGAAGCTTCTTTTTATGCAGGCTCCGACCGGTGTGGGAAAGACTATCTCTACTATTTTCCCGGCAGTGAAGGCGGTTGGTGAGGAGCTGGCAGACAGAATCTTTTACCTGACAGCGAAGACAATCACCGCAACAGTCGCAAAGGAAACGTTCGCGCTGCTTGAAAAAAATGGTTACAGGGCAAAAACTATTCAGATAACGGCCAAGGAAAAGCTATGTCCGTGTGATGAGATGGAATGTAATCCGGTAACCTGTCCGTATGCAAAGGGGCATTTTGACAGAGTAAATGATGCGGTTTTTGACCTGCTTCACAGATGTGAAATGATTGAGAGGGATGATATTTTATCACAGGCGGATAGGTATACCGTTTGTCCGTTTGAGCTTTGTCTTGATACGGCTAGCTGGTGTGATAATATCATCTGCGATTACAACTATGTTTTTGACCCAAATGTTTATCTTAAGAGATTTTTTCAGGAGGGGATAAAGGGAGATTATATTTTTCTCATTGATGAGGCTCACAATATGGTCGAAAGAAGCAGGCAGATGTATAGCGCTCAGATTTATAAGGAGGATTTCCTTACTGTGAAGCGCATTATGAAGGAGCACAGCCGTTCTATTGAGAAAGCGCTTGAAAAGTGTAATAAGATACTGCTTGGGATGAAGCGTGAGTGTGAGAATTATACGGTATATGATACATTTGGCAATATGGTATTTTCCTTTATGAGGCTTATGACACTTCTGGATGAGTTTTTGCAGAAGGCTAATGAGTTTCCGGGGAAAAAGGATGTTATGGATTTTTATTTTGAGCTTCGAAATTTCCTTAACATTTATGATCTGGTGGATGAGCACTACGTGATGTATTCCGAGCTTGAGGCTGATGGCAGGTTCATGCTAAAGCTTTTTTGTGTGGACCCATCGCTTAATATACAAAAGAGGCTGGATAAGGGCAAGTCGGCTGTGTTTTTTTCGGCGACATTTTTGCCTGTAAACTATTACAAGAGCCTGCTAAGCACAAAAAAAGACAACTATGCCATATATGCTGACAGCACTTTTGACAGCAAAAAGAGACTGCTTGCGATGGCAACCGATGTGAGCACGCGGTACACGAGGCGCTCAAGGAGTGAGTATGAGCGCATTGCAGGGTATATTAATGCTGTTGTCACGCAAAAGACTGGAAACTATATGGTTTTCTTTCCGTCATATAAGATGATGAATGATGTGGCAGATATTTACTGTGAAAAATATGCAGACGAAACAGAGCTTATGCTGCAGAAAAATAATATGTCAGAGGCTGAAAGGGAGGAATTTCTGGACAGGTTTAGTGAGGAATCGGATAGAACACTTGTGGCATTTGGTATCATGGGAGGCATATTCGGTGAGGGCATTGATTTGAAAAACGACAGACTGATAGGTGCTATTGTTGTCGGAACGGGACTTCCGCAGATCAGCAATGAGAGAACTATATTAAAGGATTATTACGATGCCGAAAACGGCTGTGGCTTTGACTATGCTTTCAGGTATCCGGGCATAAATAAAGTCCTCCAGGCGGCCGGGAGAGTAATCAGGACGACGGAGGACACAGGTGTCATTTTGCTATTAGATGAGAGATTCTGGCAGAGAGAATATGATTTGCTCTATCCACGCGAGTGGAGTGACAGAAAGCCATGCAATATAGCAAATGTCGGAAAACTAGTTGCCGACTTCTGGGAGCAGATTTAAAAATTCCTCAGTGGATGCTGACACGGGCATTGTAGTGTTTACGGACACAACAATCTGGCGTGACGGCATCTTTTCTTTTGTCTTCAGCACGAAAAGCTCCTTATTCTCATGGTTGATGCAGTAGTCAGGCACGAATGCTATACCCAGTCCGATTTTGGCCAGGTCTATGAGCAGATCGTTACTGCTTAGCTCAATTTCCGGAATCAGGTCAACCTGGTGCTGTAAAAACAGATTATGCAGGAATTCACTGGTGGTGCTGTTTCGGTCGAGCATCATGATAGGATATTTATTGAGCTCAGAAAAAGCTATCTCCTGCTTGCGAAGCTTGAAATAATTGGGATTTGCCACAAAAACATCGGAAAAGTTGCATATGGTTTTCTGTCTGTATGAGTGATTGAGGTGCGAGTTTGGAAAATTCGTGACAATCAGGTCAACCTTCCTTTGCTCCAAAAGCTCAACACACTGGATAGATGTGGCATTTGTGACCTTGATAGGCACATTCGGAAACCTCTGATGGAACTGCTTTAAGTAAGGAACAAGCAGATAACGGCATATGGTATCGCTTGCGCCGATGTGAAGCTGGCCAAGTCCAAGTGTGCCTGAGTCTAAAAGCTGGCTTTCACCGCGGGCAATAAGATTCATGGCAGGCTCAATGTGCTTTAAAAGCAGGGCACCGGCTGCGGTGAGCTGTACCTTCTTTGTGCTTCTGATGAAAAGAGTCTGTCCCAGCTTCTTTTCGAGAGTCTTAATAGACTGGCTTACTGCGGACTGTGAAATAAACAGCTTCTTGCTGGCTTCAGAGAAGCTTAGGGACGTTGCCACGTAGTAAAAGACCTTGTAAAGCTCATAATTTATATCCATTTTGTTATCCTCCGTATAAATATGGTTATTTGCATCTGTTTTTATGAGGGGCAAAAATACCTTTTGACCCTTATATCATTATATAAGAAAACTATAATTAACGCAACTTATAAAACAAATTAAATATATTAATTATACTTATCATAACTAAAGTGTTATACTACAACCATAGTTTTAAAGTCCGATTGTGCAAAAAGCCGGACGGTAACGAATAATTGGTTACATACTCTCGAATTGAAAGGAGAACATATGAGTAACGTACGTCGTGTATATGTAGAGAAAAAACCTGACTTTGCGGTAAAGGCAAAGGAATTAAAGCATGAGATTAAGCATTATCTGGGAATCACAACTGTGGAGACAGTACGTGTATTAATCAGATATGATGTGGAAAATATATCAGAGGAGACATACAAGAAAGCCTTGTATACAGTTTTCTCAGAGCCGCCTGTTGATGATATCTATGAGGAGACATTTGACTATGGTGATGCAAAAGTATTTACTGTAGAGTTTTTACCGGGACAGTTTGACCAGAGAGCAGATTCAGCCGAGCAGTGTGTGAAGCTTCTCAATGAGAATGAGGAGCCTATTATCAGAAGCGCTATCACATATGTGATTGAGGGTGCTATCACAGATGAGCAGTTTGCTGCTATTAAGAAGCACTGCATCAACCCTGTTGATTCGCGTGCTATCGGCATGGAAAAGCCAAAGACACTTGTGCAGGAGTTTGATGATCCTGCTGATGTCATCATATTTGACGGTTTCAAGGATATGGCAGAGGACAAGCTGAAGGAGCTTTATTTATCATTGAACCTTGCCATGACATTTAAGGATTTTCTTCATATCCAGAATTATTTTAAGAATGAGGAAAAGCGTGATCCTTCAATGACAGAAATCCGTGTGCTCGATACATACTGGTCAGATCACTGCCGTCATACAACATTCTCTACAGAGCTTAAGAATGTCAAGTTTGACGATGGCTTCTACCGCACACCGATTGAAAATACCTACAAGGATTATCTCAATACATTTTCAAATATCTACAAGGACAGAAATGACAAATTTGTCTGCCTGATGGATCTTGCACTTCTTGCCATGAAGAGATTAAAGGCAGAGGGTAAGCTTGATGATCAGGAAGAGTCTGATGAGATCAACGCATGCTCTATCGTGGTACCTGTTGAGGTGGACGGAAAGACAGAGGAGTGGCTTGTAAACTTCAAGAACGAGACACACAACCATCCTACAGAGATTGAGCCTTTTGGTGGCGCTGCTACATGCCTTGGCGGAGCAATCCGAGATCCTCTCTCAGGACGTACATATGTATATCAGGCAATGCGTGTAACAGGTGCAGCAGATCCTACAGTACCGGTTTCACAGACAATTGAAGGAAAACTTCCACAGAAGAAGCTTGTCAGAGAGGCTGCTCACGGATACAGCTCATATGGAAACCAGATTGGACTTGCAACTGGCTATGTCAAGGAGGTTTACCATCCAAATTATGTTGCAAAGCGTATGGAGATCGGTGCAGTTATGGGTGCGGCTCCAAGACGTGCTGTCCAGAGACTTAACTCAGATCCGGGAGATAAAATCATTCTCCTCGGAGGACGCACAGGACGTGACGGAATCGGTGGTGCTACAGGTTCATCAAAGGCACACAATACAAAGTCTACATCAGTATGCGGAGCTGAGGTACAAAAGGGTAATGCACCTACAGAGAGAAAGCTTCAGAGACTTTTCAGAAGAGAAGAGGTCAGCCATATCATCAAGAAATGTAACGATTTCGGTGCCGGCGGAGTTTCTGTTGCTATCGGAGAGCTTGCTGACGGACTTCGCATAGAGCTTGACAAGGTACCAAAGAAATACGCAGGTCTTGACGGAACAGAGATTGCTATCTCAGAGTCACAGGAGCGTATGGCAGTTGTAGTTGCGCCTTCTGATGTTGAACAGTTCCTTGCATACGCAAAGGAGGAAAATCTCGAGGCAACAGAGGTTGCGGTAGTTACAGAGGATCCAAGACTTGTGCTTGAGTGGAGAGGCAAAGAGGTAGTAAATATCTCTCGTGCATTCCTTGATACAAACGGAGCTCATCAGGAGACAGATGTTGAGGTTGAGATGCCTTGCGAGAGTGATAATTATCTGGACAAAATCAGCACACCTGCTGTAGCCAAGATGGTTGAGGCAGGAGATATGAAGGGTGCCTGGGAGGCAGAGCTTGAAGACCTTAACGTATGCTCACAGAAGGGACTTGTTGAGATGTTCGACGGCTCTATCGGAGCAGGCAGTGTATATATGCCATATGGTGGACGTTACCAGCTCACAGAGACACAGTCAATGGTTGCAAAGCTTCCTGTATTAAAGGGTAAATGTGATACAGTAACAATGATGGCTTACGGCTTCGACCCATATCTTTCATCATGGAGCCCATACCACGGATCTATATATGCAGTGCTTGAGTCTATCTCAAGAATCGTTGCAGCAGGCGGAGATTACAGCAAAATCCGTATGACATATCAGGAGTACTTCCGCAGAATGAACGAGGATCCAAAGCGCTGGAGCCAGCCGTTTGCAGCACTCCTCGGAGCATATGATGCTCAGATTGGCTTCGGACTTCCTTCAATCGGTGGAAAGGATTCCATGTCAGGTACCTTCAATGATATTGATGTACCGCCTACACTCGTATCATTTGCAGTGGATGTGGCAAAGGAAAAGGATATCATCACACCTGAGCTCAAGAAGGAGGGCAACCAGCTTGTTCTATTTACAATAGATAAGGATGAGTTTGATCTTCCAAAATATGATCAGGTTATGACACTTTATACAGCAATCAGAAATCTTATCCAGGATGGCGCAATTGTTTCAGCATATGCACTTGACGGAAAAGGCCTCGCAGCAGCAGTATCAAAGATGGCATTTGGTAACAAGCTTGGTGTAACCATCGAGGATGAGGTGACAAGCGATACACTCTTTGCACCTGGCTTTGGTAATATCGTAGCTGAGGTTCCTGTTGATGCACTTTCAAAGGTCAGAGAGGTAATTGATGCAGCAGGTATTTCAGATGCAGCCTCTGTAGTCGGCTATGTAAACGATAAGCAGACCATTGAGTGTGACGATATGGTGCTTCCTGTTGAGGACGCTGTCAAGGTATGGACAGCAAAGCTTGAGGGAGTTTTCCATACAAAGGCAACAGACGATACAAGCAAGGTAAATAGCGGTCTCTACGATGCAAAGAATATCTATGTATGCAAGAATAAAGTGGCTAAGCCTACAGTATTTATTCCGGTATTCCCTGGAACAAACTGTGAGTATGATAGTGCTAAGGCATTTGAAAGAGCAGGCGCTGACACAATCGTAAAGGTATTCAAGAACCTCACAGCAGAGGATATCCGTGATTCGGTAGATGAGTTTGTAAAGGCAATTGACAAATCACAGATTATCATGTTCCCTGGTGGATTCTCAGCAGGAGATGAGCCTGAGGGATCAGCTAAATTCTTTGCAACAGCATTTAGAAATGCAAAGATGACAGAGGCAGTTGAAAAGCTCATCAATGAGAGAGATGGACTTGCACTTGGTATCTGTAACGGTTTCCAGGCACTTATCAAGCTTGGACTTGTACCATATGGAGAGATCAGACAGCAGGATGCACAGTCACCTACACTCACATACAATACAATCAACCGCCATATCTCAAAGATGGTTTATACAAAGGTTGTTTCAAACAAGAGCCCATGGCTTGCACAGGCTAAGCTTGGTCAGACCTACTGCAATCCGGCATCACATGGCGAGGGACGTTTCGTAGCACCGAAGGAGTGGCTTGATAAGCTATTTGAAAACGGACAGGTTGCCACACAGTATGTTGACTTGGACGGAAATGTATCAATGGATGAGGAGTGGAACGTAAACGGCTCATACATGTCTATTGAAGGTATCACATCTCCTGACGGAAGAATCCTCGGCAAGATGGCTCACTCAGAGCGCCGCGGCGAGTCTGTAGCAATCAATATCTACGGCGAGCAGGATATGAAGATATTCGAGAGCGGTGTGAAATACTTTAAATAATTCATAACTGAATAATTACAATATCTTATATATTCATTGGGCTATTATCTCTGCAATATAAACAATTAAGCTTCCATGGAGGTCACGGTTAGTGGCTTTCATGGGAGTTTTTATTTTGGAATTAGTGAATATGCTGGCGGTAAAGAAAATATATTGAAGGTAATTAAACACGTGAGTCTGCTTGATATTTGATAGTCGCAGTGGTAAAATCAAGACTAAAATTACCGGTAGTAAAGGGTTTGAAAGAAAAGAGGACATAAAATAAATGAAATTGCCACAAATAATAAACAGCCTTCTTGAGACTGATATGTATAAATTCAGTATGGGACAGACGATTTTCCATCGGTTCACAAGCTATAAAACGACATGGACCTTCAAGTGCCGAAATAAAGACGTGCATTTTACAGATGAGATGGTAGAGGAGATAAAGGAACAGGTGCAGGCCTTCTGTCAGCTTCGCTTTACGGAGGAGGAGCTTGAATATCTTGATAACATCACCTGGATAAAAGGCACATATGTTGATTTTTTAAGACTCTGGCAGCCAAGATATGAGGAGTTTACCATCACAACAGATGCACCGTGTGGGCTGGCAATCGATGCAGCCGGCACGTGGCTTAATACTTCGATGTATGAGATTCCGGTGCTTGCTATTGTAAATGAAGTGTACTTCCGTATGGCATATGATTATGATGTGCTGCTTAAACAGTTTAAGCGTAGGCTTGATGAGAAGGTGCGTCTGCTCGAGGAGGATACATACAGGCTTAGCGATTTCAGTGAATTTGGACTAAGACGCCGTCTGTCTGCCGAGGCACAGGAGATGGCTGTAAAGGCACTCGCAGAGGTTGAGCTGCCTGCAGATTCACACTTTATTGGTACATCAAACGTATATCTCGCAAAGAAATTTAATTTAAAGCCGGTTGGAACAATGGCTCATGAGTGGATTATGTGTACAGGACAGGGCAATCACAAGCATAATCCGGCATATTCAAACTGGTATGCACTCGATGCATGGGTTAAGGAGTATGGTATATTAAACGGTATTGCGCTTACTGACACCATAACAACAGACTGCTTCCTGCGTGATTTTCAGCTCACCTATGCGACACTTTTTTCGGGAGTGCGTCAGGATAGCGGAGATCCGTACGAGTGGGGAGACAAGATGATAGCCCACTACAACAGTCTGGGAATTAATCCAAGGACAAAGACACTTTTGTTCAGCGACAGCCTGGATTTCGAGCGTGCGACTGCGTTGTATGATTATTTCAAGGATAAAGCAAAGGTTGCATTCGGTATAGGAACCTTTATCAGTAACGACACTGATGAGGATGCACTTAACATAGTTATGAAGACCACCAAGTGTAACGGCATGGATGTGGCAAAGATTTCCGACGTGGCAGGCAAGGGTATGTGCAAGAATCCGGATTATGTCGATTACCTGAACAGGTGTATTGATTACAGGATGAAGAATGATAAATGATAAATGACGGCATGAGGGGGCAAAGGTATTTTGCCCCCTCATTTATGATTAATCAGATTACTACATGCTACGCATTCCCGTAATCTGACTCCACCTCGAAATCCGCTAATGCTACAGTTCGCATATGCGAACTGCAACCGAATATGCCTATTTAAAATCGCTTGTAGCGATAGGCATATTCGTTGGCATATTCACAGCTTCATACGAATCAAATCAGCAAGTGATTTGATTCTGTAAACGAATATAGTGAGTAATTTAACTTGTCGTTTCCGCAGCAAATTGTTACTTTCTCGGTGTAGTGCGGGGCACTAAGGTATACATCGAATTGCATGCAAGCATGCATCGATGATACCTTTTGCTCCTTTAATCATGTGATTGAATTGCAAGAAATGTGTAAACAAAACAAAAAATATATAAAATATCAGACAATTTAAAATAAAAATAAAAATTATCAAAAATATATTGACAAATAGGCAAAATTGGTGTAATCTTAAATCAACAAAAAGAGATACGAAAGGAACAAAATAAAACACAGGAGGTACAGTCCAATGGGGATTACATAATTTAAGTCAAAGTACTATAAGGATGATTGAACGGAATATTTAAATCTGTAGGGCGAGCCGAAGAGCAGTAATCGCACAGATATATTAGCAAATAAATAATATCGTTGAAAAAGTTCTTGTAGATTAAAAGTGAAAGATAGAATCTCTCATAAGAGTTTACATAGATAATGTAACCAAAAGGAGTGATTTTATGAAGAAGGGTAGAGGTCCATAGCTAAGCTAAAAGAATAAAAATCCTGTCATAAACAGAATCATATTTATAGCAAAGCAATATGGAAATGCCAAAATAAATTCATATAGCGAAAGCGGAGCTTGGAGGTTATACAGTGAAGCTTACGGAACCAATGTTTTAGGAGCCACTTGATGTAAAATGTAGATCAGGTGGCTCCTATTTTTGACATTTGCGAATGCATGTGAGGTTTAATAGTTAGATAAAATGACAACGTAAGCCTTTAAGGCTGGGCTATAATTTGATGAAAGCAGGAACGCGGTTTTCAAATACTGTATAATACATAAACCCGGCATCCTTGAGGATATTTGAAACCTTGTCAAAATCGTACGCGACATGCTCCGGCTTGTGGGCATCTGCTCCGACTGTGATTATTTCCCCACCAAGCTCATGATAGCGCTTTAACACCGCCTCGGTCGGATTTGGGTGGCCAAGCCCGTATTTAAAGCCGGCGGTATTGAGCTCGATGCCTTTTCCCTGTGAGATAATCTCTTTTAAAATAGCATCAATTATGTCGGCATACTTTTCATATGAATAGTATTTATTTTTGTCAGGACCGTATCTGACCACGTAGTCGATGTGACCGTACACATCAAAATCCGCTCCGCTGTGCAGATTGTCAAGTATCGATTCAAAGTATTCAGTGTAGGCTTCGTGCTCTGTCTTACCTTTGTAAAATGCAGGGTAGTATGGGTCAATGCCGTTTACTACATGGCTTGAGCCGATCACGAGGTCAAACGGATATTTTTTGGTGACCTCATTATTTTTGTCTGTAATATGAGGCTGTAAACCGATTTCAATGCCCCAGTGGATATTTACCGGGCAGCCCTTTTCTTTAAGAACAATTGCAAGTCTTTTGATGCGCTTTTCATATGCTGCTATATCAAGGTCGAAAAGCCCGGGTTCCTCTTTATAGTCATAGTCCAGATGGTCTGTAAAGCAGATGCCGTCCAGCCCTTTGTTGATTGCTGATTTTATCATCAATACCGGGTCGGCATCGCTGTCACCCGAAAACATGCAGTGCATGTGCTGATCCCACATATAAATACCTCCGTAAAACCGATGTATTGTTGTTAAAAAACTTTATAAGTTACATGATTTATAGTTGTCTGTTGCTGGCTGCCGGAAAGTGCGAACTACAGCAATTAATTAAGTGTAGCCGAGATTATAATAAAGTGCAATATCTAAAAAGAAAAATTGTGAAGAATGATAAAAAATGTGTGTAAATGAAAATATTTAGTGAAAATTTTAACAAACGCAAATAAAGTACTTGAACCTTTGAGAATTATTCGCTATAATAAAAGCATCTTAGGGCATGTCCCTAAAAATACTTTTTACAATTCTAGGAGGAATTAAAATGGCAGTAAGAGTAGCAATCAACGGATTTGGTCGTATCGGACGTCTTGCTTTCAGACAGATGTTTGGAGCTGAGGGATACGAGGTAGTAGCTATCAACGACTTAACAAGCCCAAAAATGTTAGCACACTTATTAAAGTATGATTCATCACAGGGTAAATACGAGCATGCAGATGAGGTTTCTGCAAGCGATGATTCTATCACAGTTTGTGGTAAGGAAATCAAAATTTACGCATTCCCAGATGCAAACAATTGCCCATGGGGAGAGTTAAAGGTTGACGTTGTACTTGAGTGCTCTGGATTCTATACATCAAAAGAGAAGGCTCAGGCTCATATCAATGCTGGAGCTCGTAAGGTAGTTATCTCTGCACCAGCAGGAAATGACCTTCCTACAATCGTTTACAATACAAACCATGAGACACTTAAGGCTTCTGATACAATCATCTCAGCAGCTTCTTGTACAACAAACTGCTTAGCTCCAATGGCAGATGCACTTAACAAGTACGCTCCAATCCAGTCTGGTATCATGGTAACAATCCATGCTTACACAGGAGATCAGATGACTCTTGACGGACCACAGAGAAAGGGAGACCTTCGTCGTTCACGTGCAGCAGCAGTTAATATCGTTCCTAACTCAACAGGAGCAGCTAAGGCAATCGGCCTTGTTATCCCAGAGTTAAACGGAAAGTTAATCGGATCTGCACAGCGTGTTCCTACACCAACAGGATCTACAACAATCCTTACAGCAGTTGTTAAGAAAGCAGGCGTTACAAAAGAGGATATCAACGCAGCTATGAAGGCAGCAGCTAACGAGTCATTCGGTTACAACGAGGATGAGATCGTATCTTCAGATATCGTTGGAATGAGATTTGGTTCATTATTCGATGCAACACAGACAATGGTTAACCAGGTTTCTGATGATCTGTACGAGGTACAGGTTGTTTCTTGGTATGATAACGAGAACAGCTACACATCTCAGATGGTTCGTACAATCAAGTACTTCTCAGAGTTAGCTTAATTCTTGTACCCACAAGAACAGTATATCTCAAGACTACTCAAGGGGCGCGGTCTTAATTGAACCGCGCCTCTTTTTTAAAGCATGGCTATTTCTTTTGAATATCTGTGAATTGTAGAATTAATTATATTTTTTAATATGTACAATATGGCGTGGCCACATGGCTTATGCCTTGAAATAAGGGAGGACATATTATGTCATTAAACAAGAAATCAATTGATGATATCAACGTAAAAGGCAAGAGAGTTCTCGTTAGATGTGACTTCAACGTGCCACTTAAGGACGGAAAAATCACAGATGAGAACCGTATCAACGGAGCTCTTCCAACAATCCAGAAATTAATCAAGGACGGTGGAAAGGTTATCCTTTGCTCACACCTTGGAAAAGTTAAAAACGGACCAAACGAGGGTGAGTCACTTGCTCCTGTAGCTGCAGCTCTTGAGGCTAAGCTTGGACAGAAGGTTACATTTGTAGCTGACTACAACGTAACAGGAGAGGCTGCAACAAAGGCTGTTTCAGAGATGAAAGAGGGAGATGTAGTTCTTCTTCAGAATACACGTTTCAGAGGCAAAGAGGAGACAAAGCCACAGGAAGCCGGAGATGCATTCGCAAAAGAGCTTGCTGACCTTGCTGATGTATATGTATGTGACGCTTTCGGTTCTGCTCACAGAGCACATGCTTCTGTAGCAGGTGTTACAAAGTTCATCACAGCTAAGGGTGGAGAGAATGTTGTTGGATACCTTATGCAGAAGGAAATTGACTTCCTTGGCAAGGCAGTAGAGAATCCTGTACGTCCTTTCGTAGCTATTCTTGGCGGAGCTAAAGTAGCTGACAAGCTCAATGTTATCGACAACCTCCTCGAGAAGGCTGATACACTTATCATCGGTGGTGGAATGGCATACACATTCCTTAAAGCCCAGGGCTATGAGATTGGTATCTCAATGCTTGATGAGACAAAGATTGATTACTGTAAAGAGATGCTTGCAAAAGCAGAGAAACTTGGAAAGAAGATTCTTCTTCCTGTTGATGCAGTTACAATCAAGGATTTCCCAAATCCAATCGATGCTCCTGTAGAGACAGAGACATATGATTATGACAAGATGCCTGCAGACCGTGAGGGCTGTGATATCGGACCTAAGACACGTGAGCTTTTCGCTGACGCTGTTGCATCAGCTAAGACTGTTGTATGGAACGGACCAATGGGTGTATTTGAGAACCCAACACTTGCAGCAGGTACACTTGCAGTAGCAGAGGCACTTGCTAAATCAGATGCTATCACAATCATCGGTGGTGGAGATTCAGCTGCAGCAGTTAACCAGATGGGACTTGGCGACAAGATGAGCCACATCTCAACAGGTGGCGGTGCTTCCCTTGAGTTCCTTGAGGGTAAGGAGCTTCCTGGCGTAGCTTGTGCTGATGATAAATAAGCCGAAAGCAACTTAATGAAATTAAGCCGCAGGCAAAAAATATTTGTATACAAATACAAGGAGATATAAAATGGCAAGAAAGAAAATTGTAGCCGGCAACTGGAAGATGAACATGACTCCAAGCCAGGCTGTTAAATTAGTAGAAGAGTTAAAACCACTCGTAGTTTCAGATGATGTTGAAGTTGTTTACTGTGTACCTGCAATCGACATCGTACCTGTTGTAGAAGCATTAAAGGGTACAAATGTTGCTGTTGGAGCAGAGAATATGTACTTCGAGGAGAAGGGTGCTTACACAGGAGAAATCTCAGCAGAGATGCTTCTTGATGCAGGCGTTAAGTATGTTATCATCGGACATTCAGAGAGAAGAGATTACTTCAAAGAGGATGACGCACTTCTCAACAAGAAGGTAAAGAAGGCTATCGAGGCTGGACTTACACCAATCCTTTGCTGTGGTGAGACACTTGAGCAGAGAGAGAGCGGTGTTACACTTGACTGGATCAGACTTCAGATTAAGTCAGATCTCGCAGGTGTTGCTGCATCAGATGTTGCTAACATGGTTATCGCTTACGAGCCAATCTGGGCAATCGGAACAGGAAAGACAGCTACTTCTGATCAGGCTCAGGAGGTCTGCGGTGCAATCCGTGAGTGCGTAGCTGAGATCTATGATCAGGCTACAGCAGATTCAGTTCGTATCCAGTACGGCGGATCTGTAAATGCAGGAAATGCAGCAGAGCTTTTTGCAAAGCCTGACATCGACGGTGGATTAGTTGGTGGCGCTTCACTCAAGGCTGATTTTGGAAAGATCGTAAACTACAAGTAATTATTAAATCATAATTTAATATTTGATTTGACAATCACAATAACTAAATGTCACTAAATTCACCAGCTTAGCTGCATTTAGTGGCATTTATTATGTAATGAAATTTTTTGCGGGCTTGCATATGTCACTGTAATAGAGCATTTTCAAGCCTCATATGAAGAATAGAGGAAATATAAATGAGTAAGAAACCGGTAGTATTAATGGTACTTGATGGTTACGGCTTAAGTGACCACAAAGAGGGAAATGCCATAGCTATGGCAAATACCCCTGTTATGGATAAATTGATGGCAGAGTGTCCTTTTGTAAAGGGCGCAGCTTCAGGTCTTGCAGTTGGACTTCCTGACGGACAGATGGGAAACTCTGAGGTAGGACATATGAATATCGGCGCAGGCCGTATCATATATCAGGATCTTACAAGAATCACAAAGGCAATTGCTGATGGTGATTTCTTCAAGAACAAGGTATTACTTTCTGCAATCGAAAACTGCAAGAAGAATGACTCCGATCTGCATCTTTGGGGACTTCTTTCAGATGGTGGAGTTCACAGCCATATCGAGCATCTTTACGGACTTCTTGAGCTTTGCAAGAAAGAGAATTTTGACAGAGTATATGTACACGCATTCCTTGATGGTCGTGATACACCTCCTGCATCAGGCAAGGACTACATCGAGCAGCTTCTCGCCAAGATGAAGGAAATCGGTGTAGGAAAGATTGCATCTCTTTCAGGACGTTACTATGCAATGGACAGAGATAACAACTGGGATCGTGTGCAGAAGGCTTATGATTCACTCACTAAGGGTGAAGGCGTAAAAGCTACATGCCCTGTAAAGGCTATGGAGGAGTCATACGCAAATGACGTTACAGATGAGTTCGTGCTTCCTACAGTTATCACAAACGAGGATGGCACACCGGTATCTGTTGTAAAGGACAATGATTCTGTTATCTTCTTCAATTTCCGTCCTGACCGTGCTCGTGAGATGACAAGAGCATTTTGCGATGATAAGTTTACCGGCTTTGAGCGCCCATTCCTTAAGACAACATTTGTATGCTTCAAGGATTATGACGAGTCAATTCCTAACAAGCTTATCGCTTTTGAGAAGGAAGAAATCCAGAATACATTTGGTGAGTATCTTGCAGCAAATGGCAAGAAACAGCTTCGTCTCGCAGAGACAGAGAAGTATGCACACGTAACCTTTTTCTTTAATGGTGGAGTAGAGGAGCCGAATATCGATGAGGCGCGTCTTCTTGTAAACAGTCCTAAGGACGTTGCAACATATGACTTAAAGCCTGAGATGAGCGCTCCTGAGGTTGGAATGGATCTTGTTGAGGCTATCAAGTCAGATAAGTATGATGTTATTATCATCAACTTTGCTAACCCTGACATGGTTGGACATACAGGTGTGATTCCGGCTGCTGTAAAGGCTGTTGAGAGAGTTGATTCACTCGTAGGTGATGCAGTGCAGGCAATCAAGGATGTGGATGGAGTATTATTCATCTGTGCTGACCACGGAAACGCAGAGAAGATGATTGATTATGAGACAGGAAAACCTCATACAGCTCATACAACCAATCCTGTTCCTTTCATTCTTGTAAACGCTGACCCTTCTTACAAGCTTCGTGAGGGCGGATGTCTTGCAGATATCGCTCCAACACTGCTTGAGATTATGGGACTTCCACAGCCAAAAGAGATGACAGGAAAGTCACTTATCGTTAAATAAAATTTGTATTATATAAGCTCCGGCGCAGACAAAGGGTTTGAACCGGAGCTTTTGTTTTGATATATTAAAGATGTAATAATAAACATAAGGAATACTTATAAGTGACATAAAATTATTTAAAAAAACTTATAATATACGTTGACTTTACAAATTGAGCTGGTATATAATTTAAAGGTAGCATTTGATTTGTAAAATAAATTACACATAAGATGGAGGACAATCATGCAGGAATTTAAACCATTCAAAGAAGGAAAAGTAAGAGAAGTATATGATAACGGGGACAGTCTTATTATGGTCGCAACAGATCGTATTTCCGCTTTTGACCATATTTTAAAGAATAAAATTACAGACAAGGGAGCCATCCTCACACAGATGTCTAAGTTCTGGTTTGAATTCACAAAGGATGTCGTTCCTAACCATATGATTTCAGTAGACGCAAAGGATATGCCGGAGTTCTTCAGTCAGGACAGATTCAACGGAAACAGCATGCTCTGCAAGAAGCTTGAGATGCTTCCAATCGAGTGTATAGTTCGTGGATATATCACAGGAAGCGGCTGGGCAAGCTACCAGGAGAACGGTACAGTCTGCGGAATCAGACTTCCGGAGGGACTTGTTGAGTCTGATAAGCTCCCTGAGCCTATTTATACACCATCTACCAAGGCTGATCTTGGAGATCATGATGAGAATATCTCATTCGAAAAATCAGTAGAAGTATTAGAGAAGATTTATCCTGAGAAGGGCAGAGAGTACGCAGAGAAGATTCGCGATTATACAATTGCTCTTTACAAGAAATGTGCAGAGTATGCTCTTACAAAGGGCATCATCATCGCAGATACCAAGTTTGAGTTTGGCTTAAATGAGCAGGGTGAGGTAGTGCTTGCCGATGAGATGCTCACACCTGACAGCTCACGCTTCTGGCCACTTGATGGATATAAGCCTGGACAGGGACAGCCTTCATTTGACAAGCAGTATGTAAGAGACTGGCTCAAGGCAAATCCGGACAATGACCTTCTTTTACCTGATGAGGTTGTTGTGAAGACTGTAGAGAAATATAAAGAGGCATTTGAGCTTCTTACAGGAAGCAAATTCAGCCGCTAATATATTATTTATTCCGCGTTACTATTTCGCAATTATAAACGGAGATATTATGAACCAGGACAATAACATAAATCAGTATATAAATACTAGTATAGATACAAAAAGTCATACCGGTACAAAATTAGAAAGGTGTTCTGATATTGACGAGCATAACCATGTATTTGATGAGCTTCACGAGGAGTGTGGTGTGTTCGGCATGTATGATTTTGATGGAGGAAATGTCGCATCCACTATCTATTATGGTCTTTTTGCACTTCAGCACAGAGGACAGGAAAGCTGTGGTATTGCAGTGAGTGATACACACGGACCAAAGGGAAAGGTGACCACACACAAGGGCATGGGTCTTGTAAATGAGGTATTTACTCATGATATCTTAGAGCCTATGAAGGGCGATATCGGAGTGGGACATGTGCGCTATTCAACAGCAGGCTCATCAACACGTGAGAATGCACAGCCGCTCGTATTAAATTATGTCAAGGGCACACTTGCCATGGCACACAACGGAAACCTCATAAATGCAAAGGAGCTTCGCAAGGAGCTTGAGTATACAGGAGCTATTTTCCAGACCACAATCGACTCTGAGGTTATAGCTTATCATATCGCCAGAGAACGTCTTAACTCAAAAACAGCGGAGGAGGCGGTCAGACGTGCCTGCCAGAAGCTTAAGGGAGCCTACGCGCTTGTTGTCGAGAGCCCGAGAAAGCTTATTGCAGCCAGAGACCCATTTGGTTTTAAGCCTCTTTGCATCGGAAAGAGAGACAATGCATATATCGTTACATCTGAGACCTGTGCGCTTGATACAATCGGTGCAGAGTTTGTCAGGGATGTAGAGCCGGGAGAGGTTATCACTATCACTCCTGAAAAGGGCATTGAGTCTGATATGACTATGGCACTTGCCCCTGAAAAACAGGCCAGATGCGTGTTTGAATACATTTATTTCGCAAGACCTGACAGCCATATTGACGGAGTAAGCGTGTATGGCAGCCGTATCAAGGCTGGCAGATTCCTTGCAATGGATTCACCGGTTGAGGCTGATATCGTGACAGGAGTACCAGAATCAGGAAATGCCGCTGCTCTTGGTTATTCACTTGAGTCGGGCATTCCATATGGCACAGCATTTGTCAAGAACGGTTATGTCGGCAGGACATTTATCAAGCCTAAGCAGTCAAGCCGTGAATCAAGCGTGCAGATAAAGCTCAATGTATTAAAGGAGGCTGTTAAGGGCAAGAGAGTTGTTATGATTGATGATTCAATTGTGCGAGGAACAACCTCAGACAGAATAGTGCGTATGTTAAGAGAGGCGGGTGCCACAGAGGTGCATGTTCGCATCAGTTCACCGCCATTCTTATGGCCTTGCTATTTCGGTACAGATATTCCTGCAAGAGAGCAGCTTATCGCTTACAACAGGACTATTGAGGATATCAGACAGATTATAGGTGCAGATTCTTTAGGCTACCTTGGAATTGACAGACTTCATGAGATGGTAGAGGGACTGCCAATCTGCATGGGCTGTTTCACAGGAAAATATCCGATGGAGCCACCGAAGGATGATATCAGAGGCGAGTATTTTGATAAAGAAATAGACCTCGAGAGAAAAATGCTTAATCGCTAATAAAGGAGAGAATATGAGTACAGACAGATACACAAGTCCTCTTTCTGAGCGCTATGCCAGCAAAGAGATGCAGTATATTTTTTCGCAGGATATGAAATTTACCACTTGGAGAAAGCTCTGGATTGCTCTTGCAGAGACTGAGATGGAGCTTGGGCTTTCACAGGATGGCAAGCCGGTTATCACACAGGAACAGATTGATGAATTAAAGGCACATGTGGATGACATCAATTATGATGTGGCAAAGGAGCGTGAGAAGCTTGTGCGTCACGATGTAATGAGCCATGTCTATGCATATGGACAGCAGTGCCCTAAGGCAGCAGGAATTATACATCTTGGAGCAACCTCATGCTATGTAGGTGACAATACAGATATTATCATCATGAATGAAGCATTAAAGCTTGTTCACAAAAAGCTAATAAGTGTTATTGCAGAGCTTGCAAACTTTGCTGATAAGTATAAAAATCAGCCAACTCTTGCATTTACACATTTCCAGCCGGCACAGCCGACAACAGTTGGAAAGCGTGCCACACTGTGGCTGAATGAGTTTATGCTGGATCTCGAGGATTTAGAGTATGTGCAGGGCACATTAAAGCTCCTTGGCTCAAAGGGCACTACAGGAACACAGGCCAGCTTCCTTGAGCTCTTCGACGGAGACAATGAGACAATAGACAAGATAGATCCAATGATCGCAAAGAAGATGGGCTTTAAGGAATGTTATCCGGTGTCTGGCCAGACATATTCCCGTAAGGTAGATACAAGAGTAGTAAATGTGCTCGCAGGCATCGCTGCATCAGCTACAAAGATGTCAAACGACATCAGACTGCTCCAGCATCTTAAGGAAGTAGAGGAGCCGTTTGAGAAGAATCAGATTGGCTCATCAGCCATGGCATATAAGAGAAATCCTATGAGAAGTGAGAGAATTGCATCTCTTTCAAGATATGTTCTTGCAGATGTAATGAATCCTGCAATTACTTCAGCTACACAGTGGTTTGAGAGAACACTTGACGATTCAGCAAACAAGCGTCTTTCAATACCTGAGGGCTTCCTTGCAATAGACGGAATCCTTGACCTCTGCCTCAATGTGGTGGATGGACTGGTAGTATATCCAAAGGTTATTGAAAAGCACTTTATGGCAGAGATACCATTCATGGCAACAGAGAACATCATGATGGATGCTGTAAAGAACGGTGGAAATCGTCAGGAGCTCCATGAGAAGATCAGACAGCTCTCAATGCAGGCAGGAAAGACAGTAAAGGAAGAGGGAAAAGAAAATAACCTCGTAGACTTAATCGCTGCAGATCCTGCATTCGGATTGACAAAAGCTGATATCGAAAAGAACCTTAAGCCTGAGCTTTATGTGGGACGTGCACCTCGTCAGGTAGATGTATATCTGCGTGATGTAGTTAATCCGGTGCTTGAAGCGCATAAGGATGAGAGTGGAGTAAAGGCAGAGATTAACGTATAATATCGAAAGTATAGATAACGGTAATTTGCTTGTGTTAACATATTTATCTAAATGAAAAGCCCCGGCATATAAATCTGTTTCAAGGTTTATATGCCGGGGTTTTATATATCCGTCAAGTATCATTTTCCTCGAAAGCTGTATATCTCATCCCATACCTTTTCGCATGCACTAAGCAAAAGGCATGATAATATCATAATGTATTTTCTTGTAAAATAAAATGGAAAAATGTATAATATTAAAAAATGGTTTAGATTATCAAAAGAAGAGAGCAAAAAAGGAAGGATACTAGTGATGAAAAATTTTTTTAATGAATTCAAAAAGTTTATCAGCAGAGGGAATGTCATGGATATGGCAGTTGGTATCATCATAGGTGGTGCATTTACCAGCATAGTCACATCCTTGGTCAATGACATTATAAACCCTATACTTGGAGTGTTTGGCGGCATGAATTTTGACCAGCTTTCGGTAAAGCTCTTTGGAGAAGCTACATTGTATTATGGAAAGTTTCTTACCGCAGTAGTCAATTTTCTTATCATGGCACTTATCGTATTCTGCATTGTAAAGGCTATGAATGCGGCAGGAGAGAGATTTGGACGCAAAGAGGAAAAAGAACTTGACACAAAGGAGTGTCCATACTGCAAGAGCAAGATTGCCATTGCGGCAACAAGATGCCCGAATTGTACATCAATGCTCAATACAGCAGATGAAAGTGAAAAATAGCGATACATTTATTGCATGAAACTAATAAAATCCATTGCATAAAGTGTGAAAATCTGTTACATACAGTATAAAACTCTTGACTGTGCAATAAAAACGTAGTATATTAGTTCTGTTATTTAGAATTGAAATTAGGAGGTCTTATCGTGGCAACTTTAAAAATTGTTTTATCGGTATTATTTATAATCGTCAGTTTAGTAATTACTATAGTTATTCTTTTCCAGGAGGGTAAGTCAGCAGGACTTGGCACTATCGCCGGAGTTGCTGATACATATTGGGGCAAGAACAAGGGACGTTCAAAGGAAGGACGTCTGGTTAAAGCGACCATTGTATGTGTTGTTCTTTTCTTTATTATTTCAATTGCTTTAAATATGGGAATATGGTAAATACTTAGACTGTCGAGAAATCGGCAGTCTTTTTTATCGCATCAACATCCAGATGATGAAATTCGAGGCTTTCGTTGCAGGTTGATGTGATATAAAATCAACATTCATAGGATGAAAATGTCAATGGTGGAAATTTTATTTAAAGCCTGTGCATTTGAAATCAGATGGGGCAACGAAAAGGAGAGATAATGAGTAATATAGATAAATATGAAACACGAAAAAAGATGGTCTATGACTTTATGTGTGATGACATGTATGTTCCGATGAAAATCAAGGAACTCTGCATAGTACTCGGAGTAAAAAAAGAGGACAGACCACAGCTTGAACAGATTCTTTTGGATTTGCAGGCAGAGGGAAGGATAACACTCTCAAAGCGCGGGAAATACTCAAAGTCGGAAATTAAAAAGACAGTCGGCGTATTTACAGCGCATCAAAGGGGATTTGGCTTTGTCACTGTGGAGGGAGAGCCTGATGATATTTTTATCCCTGCAGAGTATGTAAATGGTGCGATGCACATGGACACTGTTGAGATTACAATCTCACCTGTCACAACAGGACGCCGCAAGGAGGGAAAGGTTGTTTCCGTCATAGAGCGAGGCATGAAGCAGGTAGTCTGCACCTATGAGGCAAGTGATAATTTTGGTTTTGCAGTGCCTGACAATACCAGGTTTGGCACAGATATTTTCATACCAAAGGAGCGCTCAAAGGGTGCTATGTCGGGCCATAAGGTAGTGGTTGAAATTACAAGCTATGGTAAAAAGGGTAAAAAGCCGGAGGGCAAGGTTGTTGAAATAATCGGACATATAGATGACCCGGGTACAGATATTCTTTCTATAGTAAAGGCTTATGATCTGCCGGTGGATTTTTCGGAGAAAATCATGCATCAGGTGCAGAATGTGGCAAAGGATGTGACACCTGCGGATATGGCCGGCAGGATGGATTTACGCGACTGGATGATGGTCACGATAGACGGAGAGGATGCAAAGGATCTTGATGATGCCGTGTCTTTATACATGGATGGCAACAATTATGTACTTGGAGTACACATAGCAGATGTGTCGAATTATGTGCAGGAGCACAGTGCCCTTGATGTGGAGGCACTTAAGAGAGGAACATCGGTTTATCTTGTAGACAGGGTAATTCCTATGCTTCCAAGAGAGCTTTCAAATGGCATATGCTCCTTGAATGAGGGATGTGACAGGCTGGCTCTTTCATGCATTATGACAATAAATAAAAAGGGTGAAGTTATCGATCATAAGATTGCAGAGACAGTCATAAAGACAAACCGCAGGATGACATACACAAATGTAAAAAAGATTCTTGCAGATAAGGATGCCGCTGTGATTGAAGAATATAAGGAGCTTGTGCCTATGTTTGAAAAAATGGCAGAGCTTGCAGCAATTCTACGCAAAAAGAGAATGAAACGAGGTTCTATAGACTTTGACTTTCCGGAGACTAAAGTCGTGCTCGATGAAGATGGTCATCCGATAGATATAAAGCCGTATGACAGAAATGTGGCAACAAAGCTCATTGAGGATTTTATGCTTATAGCAAATGAAACTGTGGCTGAGGATTATTTCTGGCAGGAAATACCTTTTGTATACAGAACATACGACAAGCCGGACTCGGAAAAAATCGCAAAGCTTTCCACATTTATCAATAATTTTGGCTATACGCTTCATATTGGAGCTGATGAGGTACACCCAAAGGAGCTTCAGAAGCTTTTGATGAAGGTGGATGGCACAGATGAAGAATCCCTGATAAGCAGACTGACACTGCGCTCTATGAAACAGGCACGATATACAACAGCATGTACAGGACATTTTGGACTGGCGGCAAATTATTATTGTCACTTTACATCACCAATCCGCAGATATCCTGATTTGCAGATACACCGTATCATCAAGGAAAATATCCGCGGCAGGATGAATGATAACCGTAGGGAGCACTATGAGTCTATACTCGATGCTGTTGCAAAACAGGCAAGTGAGACCGAACGACGTGCAGAAGAGGCAGAGCGTGAAACAGTCAAGCTTAAAAAATGTGAATACATGTCAAATCATATTGGTGAATGCTTTGAAGGAGTTATATCAGGTGTCACGGAGTGGGGCTTTTTCGTGGAGCTTCCAAATACAGTTGAGGGACTTGTGCGCGTGACAGACCTGACAGATGATTTCTATGAGTTTTACGAGGATACCTATGAGCTAGCCGGTTCAGCCACCAATAAGAGATACAAGCTTGGACAAAAAATCAAGGTTGTTGTGGACAGTACTGACAAAATTATGCGTACAATTGATTTTAAACCGGCGGAATAATATGACAATAATGACGAAATCTTTTTATGATTTAAAAATACTTATTTAATTATCTGTTATTTGTCGGTCGTTGTGCGATAGATTTATTGAAAAAGATGTCATAATATATTATATAGTGTAAATAAACAGAAATGTGAACCAGCGGTTTACAATAATTTGCGTTTTAGATATTGGCAATTGTAAAAAAATGTGTTAGTATTGTAAAGCAGTTTGAGGAAAGGAGATACCGACATGGCTAAGGAACCAAAGAAATTAATAGCCAACAACAAAAAGGTCTATCACGATTACTTTTTGCTTGAGAAATACGAAGCCGGTATTTCACTTGCAGGAACTGAGGTGAAGTCACTTCGAATGGGAAAGGGCAGCATAAAGGAGTCGTTCATCCGTATTGAGAACGGTGAGATTATCCTGTATGGCATGCATATCACACCATATGAGAAGGGAAATATCTTCAACAAGGATCCACTCAGACCTAAAAAGCTTTTGCTCCACAAGAAGGAAATCGAGAAGCTTTCATCAAAGATGAAGGAAAAGGGTTTCACAATTGTGCCTGTGGAGGTATACTTTAAGGGGAGTCTGGTCAAAGTAGAGATAGCACTTGCCAAAGGTAAGAAGCTTTATGATAAGAGAGCAGACATAGCCAAGAAGGATCAAAAGCGAGAGGCGCAGAGAGATTTCAAAATCAGAAATCTTGGTTAGCAAAAAATTAAATATGGGCTAGTAAAGGTTTCGACGGGGCCCACAAGGTCCGGTGGACCTTGGCTTTGGGCGGACCGAAGCGGAGCGGAGAACATGGAGCGTAGCTGCATGTACCCCGCAAAAAATTAAATATGGGCTAGTAAAGGTTTCGACGGGGTACATGCAGCTGGAGAAGCGAGTCGTATGGCGATGCGTTAAATGGCCAAATTAAAATTAAACGCTGAAGATAATTTAGCATACGCTGCCTAATGGCAGCAGTCTGACCTAGAGCACTCACACTTTAGGACCCAGGCTTCGACTATGTGAGAAACGACGTTGGCAAAGCTTTGAGCCATCGGGCGTATCATGAAGCTACTGAAACCACAAGGTTGTTTGTTATCGTGTGGCAGAGGGAATGTTAAATAATAAACTACACTCGTAGAAGGACAGGGAATTGTATTTCGGACACGGGTTCGACTCCCGTCTAGTCCACTAAAAGGCGGTTTGTGATAAAACCGCCTTTATTCTTGCAAAACCGCATAAATAAAGGCTTTACACGTCACTGTGCAAAGCCTTTTATTAAAACTGATTTTTCGATTTAAAGTTGTTTTTTCTTAAAAATTTCCCCAAAATTTCCCCAAGATTTCACCCGGATATCTCAGATATATATATTGATGCAAACTTCATCATGTCCTCTTCCTTGTCTTTTTGAGCATGCCTGTATACAGACTTGAGCACATGGTCGGTCTTCCAGCCACCGGCGGCCATGATGTAGCTGTCCGGGATGCCGAGTGAGTGAGCCATCGAAGCATAATAGTGGCGCAGGTCATGAAAGCGGAAAGAATCAATGCCAAGCTGCTTCTGGTACTTGTGCAGAGTTTCAAGGATAGTGTCAGGAGTCCCGGCAAAGCCTACACCCTGCTTCCGGAGCAGTCCGGCCACACAGTCATCTACGTAGATGGTCCTGGAGGATTCCTCTGTCTTATTCTTTTCACGCGTCACATAGCCATCCTCACCCTCAATAAGGGATTTGTTAATGGTGAGCATATTGCCGTCCAGATCAGCTGCTGTGACCGCACACACTTCCGAGCGCCTGAGCGCATATATGCCAAGTCTGAAAGCCAGCTCGTAGCGCGTCCCCTTTGATGCGTCGAGGATAGCCTTGATTTCATCATCAGACGGAACATGCGGAGTGTACTTGATACGTGCCGGAAGAGTCGTGTGCAGCATGAGGTCGGGGCGGTACATCCCAAGCACGGCAGAAATAAAGCCGTGATACTCTGCCACAGTCTTTGGAGAGATGAATCCATTGTTATTAGTGGTACTCTTCGGAGACTTCCTCATGCTTATCTTATTGATTTCTGACTGGACGATGGCAGCAGTCATATCCTTGATGGCTGTCTTCTTAAAATCATCGGATATATTGCGCAGCAGTCCCCGATATGATTTTATTGTGGTCGGAGAGAGCACATGCTCCTTGATGGAAATATATTGGGAAGCGTAGCTCTTAAAGGTGCCCTTAATCTTAACAGAGGTATCAATGCCTCTCAGAGCTTCCTCAATTTCTTTCTTTCCGGGCTTGTGGTCGAAGCTCAGGCTGTACTTTTTGCCGTTAATCATTTTTTGAATCCGGTACCTGTTACCTCGTTTTTCAACACGCATAATCATCATCCTTTCTAAAAAAGAGTATAAAAATAACACCTGTCTCTCGACAAATGCCACTCCGAAAGGTATAATGAATGTGCCTAGATCATACTTTTCGGAGTATGAATATATGAGCGCTCTGCAGTTGGTAGCTGCAGGGCGCTTATTATGTTTTGTCGAAGTCAACAAAACATAAATAACGTAAAAGACCCCACATAAATGTGAGGTCTTTTTAAATGCTGTTCGCTGTATAAACAGGAACTATGTCTCATATAGTGCCGGTAAACGGCTTTGTTTTGTGCATTTATTATAACCTCGGTATATTAAATTCGTCAAGAAAAATATACATATATTATTTTTGGGTATGAGTGGTATATGCCTTGTCGCATGTACGTAAGCCATCTATATGCTCAAAGAGGTCTGGCTTTATTGGTGCGCCAAGCGGATCAAGAATAAAGTCGACACCTTCACGACGTGCGAGTTTGGCAGCCGAAACAAAATCACTGTCTCCGGATATGAGTACAATTTGGTCGACCTGATGCTTATAAGCCATTGAGGCGATATCAAGTCCTATTTTCATATCAACACCTTTTTGGTCGATTTCTAAACAAAAATCATCTTCTGTTAAATCTTCGAATTTTAGACGACCATTGCAGAGTTTCTTTACCATATCAGGGCGAATTATGTAATGAGCCTGTTCTTCAGCAAGTTTTCCTAATCTTATTGCGAACTTACGTTTCTTTTTTAGTTCATTTAAAAATTGAGTAGTCCAAGCATAAAGCTCTGTTTTGCCAAGATCAACCTGTTGTTGTTTAAATGGGTGGAATATCCTTTTATTAGATGGGGCACAGTCATAGTAAAATATGCGATACAGGTCACTATGTTCACCGTGCATCCTTAGATGTCGCTTGCAGTATTCTGATAATTCAATAGCACGTTGCTGTGCAGTTTGGTCACCAAACACTGCCTGAGCTCTACGACGGTAGAAGCCACCGTCAACAAGAATTGCAGTTTTCATATAGTTTACCTCCTAAATAGTAATAAAAAAGCTCTAGGGTTCGGTCATTCCCATATGTTGAGAGACGTACAACCTAGAGCACTATTAACGTGTAAACTTTTTTACACACCTATAATATATGCAAAAAGTTTATCTGTCAATACATTTTTGTGATAAAAGTTGTACTTTTTGTGTTTTTTGCTTGATAAGATATTATTTTGTTGACGTCAACAAAATGGTTAAAAATTTGCGCCGGCGCAAATTATAGCTTAAATTCTATAATATTTTTTTCAACGGAGTACCACCTTACGCCTCTTTCAGTACGTCCCCTTTTGCAACGTAACCAAGTTCAATAAGTTCATCGGCACGCTCCAGGAGCCGTTGCTTGCCCTCATCATTAAGCAGGTGGTACTTATCAAGAATTGTTTTATCATTATTATTGAGCGAAATCGAAGATTTTTCTTCCATCAGGTCAGATCTGCGACAATTAAATATCTTGCACATGGAATCTACTTTATCCATCCGAGGAGTCTTCGCACCCTTACACCAATTAGTAACAGACTGTGTACTGACTCCAAGACGTTTGGCCAAATCAGATTGTGTCATTTCGTGTATTTGAAGTTGATGTTTTAATTGCTTTGAAAAAATTTGATTAAATTCTTGTTCTGAAATAATAATCATCCCCTTTCTTTATTTGTATTATAAAACGTAAGTTGAAAAAAGACAAGCTAAAAAATAAAAAAATCAACTTTTAGTATTGACATCAACTAAAAGTTGATATATTATGAGGATGTAACAAAGATAGTCAATCAAGAAAGGAGCGTATTCAATTGGATAAGCTACAGATTAGCCTAGCGGCCGCTAGGGTAAACGCAAACATGACGCAAGCTGATGTTGCCGAGCAAATGCACCTCAATAAGCAGACAATTGTTAACTGGGAAAACAATAGAGTTATACCTAAGCCTGCTCAGCTTGAAATGATGAGTAGGATATACAATATCCCTGTTGATAATATTTTTTTGCCCACTAAGTCAACTTTAAGTTGATGCAGATAATTAACAGAAAGGAGAAAACCATGCCAAGAGTAAGAGAACTAACAACAAACAGAAGAATCATTGACGTGAGAAAGCAGCTCACCAGCAAGTGCAGACAGCTGATGTTCGACGATAACATCAAGCTGGAGCAGGTAGCGAGCCTTCTTGATGTAACACCACAGGCGCTGTCACATCAGCTGAGGAATGGCGTCAAGCTGGAGACGGTCCTCGCGGTGCTGTACCTGACAGGAGCAGACGGTGAGATCACGAGGACAATGAATAAGGTCAGGCTATGAAAGGAAGGACACATGCAAAGAAAAAACGTTATAGACGAGAAACTGGAAAGCTTTGCAAGAATAAACAAAATTGCAGAGTACGCACTGGATAAAGCCGTGGAGCTGGGACTGACACAGCAGGAAACGGAAGAAATACCGGAACGAATAAAAGAAATACTGAAATGGGAGAGATGCAGAGACAACATTGAATATAAAAGGCCCTTGTATCCGGATGACATAAGGGCAAGATGTCTAAAGGTCCTCTGGTAAGGCAGACATTAGCACAGAGTGCGGAAAGGAAAAAATATATGGACATTACAGAATCATTAAAATGTGAAAGAGAAAAAGACATAGTGGCTTACGATGCCCTGATAAGAATATCGAACGGAAGAACCAACCTAGAAGTCTACGACATAATAGGAAGAATGAGAAGCCAGCTCGACAAATGGATAGGCTACACCGAATGTCACCCACTTCCGTATCCGGTAAATAGATACGGAATAAAGATAGAACCGCCCGCTGAGGCAACAGCAGGCGGCAATGAAATCACTGAATAGACTTCGAACCAAAAATAAGGTTATGAAATGTAGGACCATACTCCAAGTATGTTTCACGAAAAACTTTTGGCTCAACAGGATCATCACAAGTAAGTCTATAGACTGTGTAGGCAGCAGTCATAATACTTGATTCGATCTCAGCATTATTGAGTTCATTAGACATATCAGCACCTCCTTCCATCTGCGATTATAACACGGGAAAAGGAGTACAGAAAGGAAAAACCATATGGGAAATCAAATTTATAAAGAAATTTCAAAGTTTGCAGAAATGCAAAGAGATGAAATCAAGAGAGAAAAAGTAAAAAAGAAAAGAAAGTCGGTATGTATGGATCCGGACTCCGTTATAGGAAAGGAAATAATGTACCAGACCGCATTACTGCATGAAATATTAGATGAGATAAGAGAGGAAAAAAGAAAGAACCATGTATGAAGTAATACTTTTACTCCTGGTTTACATAATTGCAATATCGTGCATTGCAATTATGAACAAAATATCACCAGGAAATAGGATGTACACAGCGTGGGTAGCGTTTGTGTGCGTGGCGCTTACAGCTTTTGTAATTGTTTACGAAGCTCTGGGAAAAGCTCATTAAAAAGCAATGTGGAAGGAAAAAAACTATGACAAAGGAAGAATCACTCAAACTTGAGAAAATCCTCGCCAAGATAGATAAAGCAGATGAGGCAGACGACAGGAAGAATGAAGAATATAACAAATTCTGTCTGAGAATGAGAGAGAACTGGAACGAGGAGAAATATCAAGCCCTCAAGAGAGAAAAAAACCTTGCAGAGGCGGCATACCTTGCAAGTCTAATTGAGCTTAAGGCAGAAGTGAAGTGCATGCTGAATCAATAAAAAATATATCCGGGCTTACCGGAGCACCGCAAAACTACCCATATATACAGCAAATCCTCTTGTGAACAATGAATCCATTTCGTGCGGTGTTCCGGCAAGCCCGGGGAGAGGAACAAATACTTGAAAGAAAAAATTATTAGAAAAAAACAGCTCGAAAGCTTTGACAAAGTAAGCAAACTTGCGGACTTCGCATTAGATAAAGCAGAAGAGATGGGATTGACACAGCGGGAAGTGGAAGAGCTGCCGGAAAGAATAAAAGCATTATTGAAATGGGACATATGCTGGGATGATAGGAAATATGTTAGGCACCCGCGTCCGGAAGGTACAAGAAAAAGATGTCTAAAGAACCTCTGGTAAGGAGTACGGAAAGGAGAAAGAAAAAACTGTATGAAGACAATGATAGACCTCTTCTATGAGACATTCAATCCCAGACAGAAACGGCACCATCTCTCAATGGCGCTCAAAGAAAAGCCTGGAGAGCACACAATCAGGATTTTGCAGAATGGCCGGGAAATAATCAGAGCTACAGGAGATGAAAGAGAGCAGGCATTTCAGATGGCAACAAGAGACTTAGCAAAAAGATTTCCGGCGAAAGGAAGGTAATAAAGATGGAAAGAGCGGATTTCAAACTAAAAGAGGTAACAAGCAGAATGGGCCCGGCATCTTACATGGAGGTGTACAGATCCACGAATGAGGATGCCGAGCTCTTGTACAAGGGTATAAGAGTCAGAGCACATGATAAGATAGAGAACTTCGATTCACTCATAGTGAAATTTATTGAGACAATTGACAAGCCAAGACTCGGAATGAGGGTTTGGGTATATTAACAGCAAAGGAGAAAAAACCATGAAATTATTCAAAAAGCACACAACAGGAATGAAGCAGTACAAGGAATTTAAGAAGTGCATCGGCATGATCGGAAAGATTGAGGAGAGCACAGATGTAAAGGAAGCTGCACTCACAGCCGGCTACATAATCGGAGTAGTGAAGGAAAGACACGACAAGAGACTCATCACCGACAGCATGTTCGAGGCATTGAAGGAGCTGACAGATATCATGCTTCAGGATGTGGATGAGCGTATGGAGAACGACACACCATATGTCATGCAGATTGAGGCATAAAAAAGACCGGTCGGGAAAATCTAATTTCCTGACCGGACTCTGCGTGAAAAAATAACAATAAAAAGAAAAAACCATAAAAATATTATAGCACAAAAAGAAGGAAAATCCATATGCCTAAATATACAAAATATCTTGAATTTTCACAAATAGAGCGCACTGCCATCATGGAGCGCGACAATTACAAATGCATATTCTGTCAGATAGGCTATAAGATGCCGCCGGCAGAAGTCCTTTCGAGAAGCGTAATGGACATAATGCACTACATACCACGCTCTTCAATGGGACTTGGCATCAGACAGAACGGAGCAGTCGGATGCCGGTACCACCATCATATGCTGGACAACGGCAACAGTGGAAATAGAAAAGAGATGCTCGGCATGTTCAGAGCATATCTGGATGAGTTTTATCCGGATTTTACGGATGCAGAGCGAAAATACGATAAATGGAGTTTTTTAAAGGAGAAACCATATGTTTGATAAGTTTGGAGAATTTGACTCGTTTAGTGAGATAAACGAGCTTGCAGAAAACCTGCTTAACGAGGGTGATATAGAATCCCTCAAGGTAGTTGCAAAAGAAAATGGAATACAGGCTGATTTCGTGGACCTGTACACAAACGGAGAAATCCCGGAGCTGTGCGATAAGCTCACGGCAGCACTCGGCAAGATCGATGTCGAGGCGGCAGAGCTTAAGCCAAAGGAAATTATGGAGGACTGGGTGGAGTACCTAAGAGGCCAGTGCATGGAGAATGAGCTCTTGGCTCACAACGTCCGCAAGAAAGGAAAGACATTGAAGGGCTGTATAGCCGCCATCCTGATGTGGTCCTTCAAGAATCAGCAGACGGTGGACAAGGATATCATCAAGGCAGCAGGTGTATCAGCGAGCAAAGTCACGCTCGGCATCCCGGGTATGGCAAGAGCCAAGAAGATAATCACTGACTACTACATGGGAAAGTAGGCACTACAGATGAAGAAAAAAACAATAGAAAAAATACCATACCTAGGACTACAGAAGATAAGCAGAAAAAAATCTGCAAAGTACATTGGGGTTACTGCAATCAAGATTATAGGACATAAAAAACACCTGCTCCTTGAGGTGTACGAAAATAAAAAGGAGTCAAAAAAGATTCCTGTGGTGAGAATCACACTTACCAAGAAGGACTTCGGAACGTACTGGCCGGACAAAAATATATGGACGCGCCAGCAGGTTTCATATTACAGACCAATATGGATGGAAACATACACCGGGGGAACCCTGACAGATGAAAATATCCTGCAGAGCCCGGAAGACCTTGAGAGGATAAAGAACTTTTGCGGCACCAAGCTTTTCGATGCTTCTTGGTGGTGGGAGCACATATCAAGATACGAGGCCGACATCACATCAACAGAAAGGATAAACAGAGTAGAGCGAGAGCACAGGAGACGCCAGGAAGCACTGAAGGACAGACAGGCAAACACCAAGGCACTACCTGAAAAAGCAATACTGTACAGAGCTGATCACGCGTATTTCCATGATGAGCACTTTCTATATTACAAGAAGCATGGAAGCCGGGCTGACATAGCCTGCAGTAAGTGTGGCGGTGTGACCACTGCAAGATGGAAAAGCAGTGGAGCATACGAGGACCAGTTTGAGAGAAACATAGAAGAGCCGCGAGAGAACAGCTTCGGCACATGTCCTATGTGTGGTGCACGCGGACAGTACAAGTGCAAAGGAAAAGTAAAAGGCAGCATCAGAAAAACCCGGTATCTGTTTCTTGGCCAGAAATATAAGGACAATGGTTTTGTTATGAGATACATACAAGTAGAGAAAGAGTGGACACTCGGCTTCATTGCAGGCGAAAACGGCAATGAAATGTACAACGCATATGAAAAGCTGTCGGGGGTTGAACTGGCAAGGGCATATTTCGAACCCGGCAAAAAGGTGCAGGTTGACTACAACAAGCATGATCCATATGTAGGAAGAGACTTCTGGGATGACTGCAATCTGTATGGTTTATCAAGCATCAGAATCAATTCCGGGCCAATACTTCCCGAGACATACGGTGAGATGACAGGAACCATGTTTCAATACAGTGCTATGAAGGAATACGCAAACAGCCTCATGAGCGTATGCAATCCGGTTGAGTACCTTGAGTGCTACATGCGCACACCTCAGCTTGAGATGCTTGTGAAGATGCACCTGATAGGAGTGGCTGAGAGGCTTGTCAAATGCCAGTATGGAATCATCAAAGACGAAACAGCAACAAGGCCGGATGAGTTTCTCGGCATCAGAAAGGAAAAGCTTAAGCTGCTTATCAAGGAAAAAGGAGATATAAGTCTGCCGAGGGTTCTGCAGATGGAGAAGAGAGCCATGGAGAACTGGACAGATGAACAGGTGCAGCAGCTGGCAGAAACCGGACTCACATACACACAGGTCGTGCTCGCAGAGAAATACATGACATTACAAAAATTTTTAAACCGCATAAAGAAATATGCATGCTGTGATTACGGAGGCTGCAGTCAGTCGGTATACAGAATCAGACACATGGCCTCTACATACGCTGACTACCTAAGCATGAGAGAAGACAGAGGCTATGACCTGACCAACACGGTATATCAGTTCCCACGTGACCTGGATGAAGCCCACGAAAAGATGGTGGAAGAGGTCAACAAAGAAAAACTGGACAAGCATCTGAAGGATGTTGCGGCACGATTCCCGAACATTCGACACAACTACAGGAAGTTGAGAAAAAAATATTATTACGAGGATGATACATACATCATCAGACCGGCAAAGTCAGCAGAGGAAATAGTAACAGAGGGACGAGTACTTCATCATTGTGTCGGAGGAGATAACTACTTAGGAAAACACAATCGGGGAGAGACGTACATACTTTTTCTGAGGTTCAAGGACACACCAAATATGCAATATGTCACTGTCGAGATTGATTCCGAGGTGCCAAACATACTGCAATGGTACGGAGCTCATGATAAGAAGCCTGACCAGGAGAACATACAGAAGTGGCTTAACGCCTACATACGAATGCTTGTGACAGGAACACTGAGGACAGCAGCAACTACAGCAGATATGTCGGTAATGGCTATAGCATATACAGCATAGGAGGATATATGGAATACGTGCAGATGACCCTAGATGACTGGACGCAGATGAAACAGAAACTGAGACAGGAACTTATAGGAGTGAAGCAGAGCTTCGTGAGAATAGGATATGCGCTCAGACAGATTGACGACCAAAGACTTTATGAGAATGACGGCTACAAGAGCATAGCAGAATTTGCTAAGGCTGAGTACGGACTTGAGGCATCCACCACAAGCCGATTTATGAGCATCAACCGCGAATACTCGATTGACGGATATTCAGAGCACTTGAGACCGGAATACACGGACCTTGGAAGGAGCCAGCTTGAGGAGATGCTCAAGCTCCCCGACTCTGACAGGCAGATGGTACAGCCCGAGACATCAAGAGAGGACATAAGAGAGCTAAAGAGATTCAATAAGACCGAGCCTGCAGCAGGTGTGGCAGATGATACTAGCCAGCTGATAGAGAAATTCTTCGAGGAGAACAAGGATATCCTCAACGAGGTGTACTCAAACGAGTTTGATGAGGAGTCAATGAGCCGATTTGCAGAAATTGTAAATCCAGCCGGAAACCGCTCATTCAAAAAAGGTCTTTACTTTATGATGATGTACGAGAATCGCGTCACAATCAAGAAGTTTGGAGACACGCCAAAAAATATGTCATGGTGGGAATTCTACCAGGTTATGCGCTCTATCTTTGATGAGGATGCAGCAGGCACCAGAACGTGGCAGAACCATTTTGGAGGAGATAATGAAGTACAGGAAAATGAGCCGACAGGAGAGCATACTACAGCAGAAACTCCTGAGCCAGAGGATGACAATGCAGCAGTTGGAGAAGCTGGCACTGATGAGGTCGAAGAGACTGAATCGGGAAGCGTGGCAGATAATGAGCCGGCTCCTGGAGCAGGAGAAGAGCAAAAGGATGCTCCCACCGACAGAACTACAGACTGCAGAGAGGATAATAGAGAGCCTGCGGACAGGCCCAAGGAACAGACGGGAGAAAAGAGCCTTGGAGAACAAATTGCGCCGGCGCAAAAATCCCCACAAATCCTTGAAAAATCAGAGCCTGAGAACATCGAAAAGGAAGCCCAAAGCATAGAGAAAAACGAGCCGGAGACAGAGGACGAAAAGCCGGAGACAGAAGTCGTAGAAGCATGCATGACAAGAAGAGAATATATGAACACTCTTACGGTGGCAAAATTGGCTGATTACATAGCAGAGGAGCATCACAGTGGCCACTTATTGGCATCAGATTTAATTTTTCCGGAAAAAATCAGACAATGGCTCAGAGACGAGGTTGACAGATATGGAAAAGCACAAAGTTAGGAGGCAGAAAATGAGTAAAAGTAATGCATTCGCACAGGACCTCAACAGAGCAGCACGAGAACCGATAGGAGGGCTGTCTATTGAACAGATAAGGCAGCAGGTTATAGACCACCTGCAGGGCAAGAGAACCGTTAGCGTAGATTATCGCAGAATAAGAGCAGATCAGCGCGGGCGTGAGGATGATGAGCCTACAGGCAAAGAAACGCTTGAGATAGTTGCTGTAATGAAATACTTCACAGTTGTTAAGAGACACGGACTCAAGACATGTATCCTGCATCAGGACATGTTTTATATCGCAGGAATAGGAGGGACGGAATGTTTATAGATTGCGCAAAACTAGAAAAAATTTTAAAAACTGATTACAAAACGTGGGGCGTCAAGTTCGGTCTCACAGAGAAAGGCATGTACATCCTAAACGGTACCGGCTGGATAATAGAAGCCGACAACACATAAATCACAAAGGAATTTTTAGGTACCGTAATCAAGACATGCGGTCTTGCACCGGAAAAGGGCGAGTTCATGACATACCAGAAAGGACACGACCCACAGTTTGAAACAGAAAGAAAACCGCTCCTGTGGGACATGGCGGAGGATACAAAGGAAGCACTAATCTCACCGATTAAGATCATGCAGAACGATAATATGATGACGGTAGTAAAGACACCGGGCGGAGCACGCCTCATCAACGACGCGCGCTTGGCCATGGTCAACCCATATAAGTGCCGTGATGACGAAAATCCACCAAGCACCTTCGCAGTGCACGGAGACTGGCTCGTGTCATGTAATGACGAGATGGCAGTCGGGATATGCTTCACGAGTCCCGCCTACAAGCCGGAGCTTGAGGTCTTAAGGCTCCTCTCGGGAGTAGATTTCTACTGGGTAGAGACGCCTCACTACGAACTATAGGTTGAAACACCTGCAGAAGTGCGAAAGAAACCGGGCATGCGAATTAATTTATATCACGAGAACTGATTTGTAAGCCATTTATACACAAGGGAGCTCTTACCCAGCTCCCTTTACCTCGGAGGATAATAATATGAAGTGCAAAATATGTGGAAAAAGATTCAAATTAATAAAGGAAAATAGATATTTGGCGGCAGAAAAGATAGGAGCGCTGGAATGTCTGAAAAAAGCATCAAAGACATTTGAGGCATTCGACTGCCCACATTGTGGCTGTCAGAACATAGTGAATATCAGAGAGGAAGAAGTAATAGAAAGCGAGGCAGAATGGAGAGCCTGGACTAATGAAGAGTAATCCTGCAAATGGCATCAAGGATTTAATGTGGAAATGCCTGATGGACAAAGGACAGAAAGAAAATATTCCGGAGCTAAAAGCCAGCGTATATAGACTTATACAGATGACTACTCAAAAAACAGCAGGGCAGAGAAAAGGCACACATATATCATGGGATACGCTAGACATGGAAATTATGAGGGTTGTGATTGAAGCGACTGCGCTTGTTTTATCCGGAAGGCTTGAAGAATTAAGCAAGGAGAAACACAATGAACGGAAATAAATGCATAAACTGTAGGTATTACGAGAAATGCGGTAAACCAAGCAGACCAATAAAGTGCATGGGATATGAGCCGAAGGAGGCAGCAGTTGAAGAGCAGAGTATTGAGCGACATGAAACCAATAAAACCCAAAAAGTGTGAATTTGATTCTATCGACTGCACACCGGCCTGCAAATACTATAAGACATGTATACACAGCTTGCACAAGCAGGCTGTGTCTCTACATATATAGAAAGGAAAAATCATGAAAAAAGATAGCGTGAAAAAAGAAACATGGAAAGATTGGGAACAAACGTGCGAAAAATTAAAAAAGTATGAGACAACTCTTAAACGAGTCGTTCTGACAACAGACAAAAAGCTGCTGTATCAGGCCGAATATAACAGAAAGATAAGAGCAGCACAAAGGCAGCAGTAAACCCATAACATAATATAGTAGATAAAAATCCTTTATCGTCCTTGTAATGGGTATTAACATATGAGGGATTTTTATAATTAAGAGTACACAGTATGAAAAAATACGACAACTACGACTACGAAGAGGCTTTCAAAAAATACATAGATGACACCGAGGAGGAGAGGCTTGAGAAGCTCCTCAAAGAGGGCAAGGTAAACTGCCTGTACAGAACAGCCACCACGAAGTGCACCAACATAAAGTCGCAGACCACTCTCCTTGAAGCTCAGATATACCCGAGCTACCCAAGGCTCAGTGACATGCCAAAGACCAAGAAGAGACCATCAAGCAAAGCCCAAAGAAATCTGAATGATAAAAACGCAAGGCGATATCTAATCAGGCTTGGAAACATTAACTTTGGAAAAGGAGACTTATGGTGCACGTTCGGGTGGAACGAAGACAAGCTTCCGGCAGATGAAGAGAGAGCCAAAAAAGATATCAAGAATTTTATCGCGAAGATAAATTACCGGAGAAAAAGAAAAGGACTTGGAAACATCAAGTACATATACGTGCTCGCATTTGATGGGTATGTGAGACCACACTTTCACATTCTCATGACCGGAGACGGCATGGACAGAGACGAGCTGGAATCACTCTGGAATAAATGCGACAGACCCAACACACGAAGAATATCACCTGATGATGATTTTCTCATCACAGGTTTAGGAGAATATATATCAAGAAATCCACACGGTACTAAGCGGTGGGTAAGCTCAAGAAACTTAAAGAAGCCACCGGAGCCGACAAAGAGCTATAGCAAGTTCAAGAAGCGCCGTGTCGAGAGGATGGCCAAAGACCACACAGTATTAGAGGCAGAGCTCACCAAAGCATATCCGGGCTACAAGTTCCTGGATGCGGAGGTCAAGTATAACGGTATCAATGCAGCATTTTACATATACGCTCGCATGGTTAGGAATTGAGGAGGCACGATGGAATACCTTGGAGAAGATTACAAGAGAATAGTTAAGGCACTCATACACTCAGACAAGGAGCGAAAGAAACGCATCAGAAGAGGCACAGCCACAGCGTTTGATATCAAGGTGGACAATGCTATCAAAGCCGCCATGAAAGAACTGAAGCTTGACGGATTCACGGCATCTACACGCAAGGCTCTCATAGATAAGCTCTATGAGAGCATACAGTACAACACACCTTGGGAGATGCTGGGAGATACCATGGTCTGCAGATCTCTGTTCTACCGCTACAGATCAAGGCTCATGTACCTAGTGGCTGTACACATGGACATGATAGATGTATCACAATCACACGACAACACATAGTATCATATGCACAAAGGAGAGAACATGGCCAAGGAATACGCACAGGCTTTCTATCACTCACAGGCATGGAAGAACACACGCGATGCATACTACAAGCTACAGCGTGGCATGTGTGAGCGCTGTACAAAGGAGCTGGCAGAGGGCAGGATAACACTCAAGGATGTCGAGCCGGGAATCATTGTACACCACAAGAAGCACATAACGCCTGAGAATATTAACAACCCAAGAGTTACATTGTCGTTCGACAACCTTGAGCTTCTTTGCGCAAGGCACCACAACGAAGAGCATAAGAGCAAGTATGAGAAGCGATACAGATTCGATGAATACGGCAATATAATTCAAATCGAACGTAAATCGAACACACAGAAATAATTTTGCGCGACAGCACCCCCCGGGGTGCACGTATGGCACGACGCCCTAGGAACCGAGGGAGCAACCTAAATTTTACTCCGCAAGGTCGCGCACAATAAGAGGGGGGATAAAATTGACAGAAGAAACACAAAAAAGCCCGACAAAACCTAAAAAAAGAGTAAATAAGCTGACGAGTGCAAGAATCAAAAAAGAGATAGAAAATCTTAGAAAACTTTTCGAGAGCGTAGATGATCCGGCACGAAAAGAACTCATTTTTTCACTGATTGATGAAGCTGCTTTCCTAAAAGTGGCATGCTATCAGGCAAAAGAGGAGATCAAAAAAGAGGGGCTTACGATTGAGACCAGGAACGCGGCTCAGAAGTTCACCAAGGCGCATCCGTCAGCCACAATTTACGACAAGTATTCCAAGCAGTATTCGAGCATCATAAACAGCCTGATAGACTATCTTCCGGTACACGAGAAGAAAAAGGTATCAAGGCTTGCGGCCATGAGAGAGTAATATGCCAAGAAGGAAAAAGCAGCAGGGCGGCTATATCCGTGAGTATTATGAGAAAATTACATCAGGCGAAATCATAGCCGGAGAATGGATCATACTCCTCTACACCATCATAATTGCGGGAATCGACTCCGGACGCTGGCTGTATGATGACAGCAAGGCACAAAGAGCCATCAACTTCATAGAGAGTTTCTGCCACCACAACAAAGGCAGGAGCGACCTCATCAAGCTGGAGCTATGGCAGAAGGCTCTTGTGTCTACAATATTCGGTATCATTGATAAGGATTCCGGATATAGGCAGTTCAGGGAAGTATTCATCCTCATCGCAAGAAAGAACGGCAAGAGCATTTTAGCGGCGGCAATTATGGCATATAGCGCATATGTCGATGGGGAGTACGGCGGTGAGCTCTACTGCCTTGCACCAAAATTAGACCAGGCGGAGATTGTGTACAATGACTTCTATCAGATAGTACAGGCAGATGACGAGCTAAATGAACTGACCAAAAAAAGGCGCTCCGACATCTACATCGAGAGCCTGAACACAACAATCAAGAAGCTTGCATTTAATGCCAAGAAAGCGGATGGATTCAACCCATCGTGCACCATCAACGACGAGATGGAAGCATGGCCGGGACCGCAGGGCTTGAAGCAGTACGAGGTCATGAAGTCAGGTACCGGCACAAGAAACGAGCCGTTGACTATTTCAACATCTACGGCCGGCTATGTCAATGACGGTATCTTTGATGAGCTTTTCAGGCGTGCGACAGCGTTTCTGAGAGGTTCATCACAGGAAGTACGATTTCTGCCTTTTTTGTACATGATTGACGACATCGAAAAATGGGACAACATAGATGAACTAAGGAAAGCAAGCCCGAACATGGGAGTTGCAATCCCGGAGTCATTCTACATTGATGAAATCAAGATTGCAAAAGGCTCACTGTCGAAAAAATCAGAGTTTCTCTGCAAATATTGCAACATCAAGCAGAACAGCTCTGTTGCATGGCTGAGCTACGAGGATGTGGAGCGATGCCAGACCAAGAAAGCGGACAAGTCACCTGTGAAGCTGAGCCTTGAAGATTTCAAGGGATACTATTGTGTCGGCGGCATCGATCTGTCTAAGACAACAGACCTTACGGCGGCAGCAGTCGACATAGAAAAGGACGGCATTGATTACATCTTCGCGCAGTTTTGGATGCCACTTGAGCGTTACAAGGTGGCAATCGAAGAGGAAGGAGTGCCGTATGACATATTTTTGCAGCAGGGCTTCCTGAGAATATCCGGAGAGAATCAGATTCAGTACAGGGATGTGTTCCAATGGTTCATAGACCTGGTTCGGATATACAAAATCAAGCCGCTCATGACAGGCTACGACCGTTACTCCTCACAATACCTGATACAGGACATGAAGGAAAGCGGCTTCAAGGTGGATGATGTATACCAGGGCACCAACCTCACACCGGTCCTGCACGCATTCGAGGGCAACCTAAAGGACAAAAAGATTGAAATCGGTGCCAACAATCTGCTAAAGGCTCATTTCCTGAATGTAGCCGTAGACATAGACATAAACGATTCAAGAATGAAGCCTGTAAAGATAGAGCCCCGGGCACACATAGATGGAGCTATGGCAGTGATAGATGCACTGACAGTCAAGATGAAGTACCACAAGGAGTACGGAAACCAGTTAAAAAACATAAAAAGATAAGTCGGTCAATCATATCAGAATTGACCGGCTTTTTTTGGTAGCATGATACTGAGGCAGATAGGAAAGGGGTGAGACATACGGGAATTCTTAAAGATTTGGCCAATTTTAAAAAATGGAAATACATGCCTCTGCTCATATCACGAGGCGAGTATCAGCCGAGTAGCGATCTATACGAGAGTGATATAGTTGGAGCCATTGCAAACTGCATAGGCACAAACTGCGGAAAGCTCAAGCCACAGCTTGTAAGGCATGATGCCAAGGGGCTGACTGTCAGAGACGACTATTTGGCAAGATTGCTATCGCTAAGATGGAGTCCGGAAATGACACCGTATGACGCACTCTACAAGATGGCATCAGACCTGGTATACAGATCAAATGCCTTTGCAGTCATATTCTACAATGACGATTTCACAAAGGTGAAGTCCATAAATCCCATTACGACCACATCACACCGCATATGGGATGACGAGAAGGGCAACACGTTTTTCAAGTTTACGTGGGACTATGACGGCAAGGAATATACGGTGCCATATCAGGCGGTCATACACCTGAAATCACGTTACAACAAAAAGAGATTCTTAGGTACTCCACCCGATGCACAGCTCAAAACCTCGCTGGAGCTGCTGGATGTGACAGCAGAATCACTAAGAAACGTGGTCAGACAGTCGGCAAATCTCAAGGGATATCTGAAATATAACAACTTCATCGACGAGGATGAGCTGAAAGAGAAGGTTGTGAACTTCCAAAAAGCATATATGGACGCATCCAACGAGGGCGGTCTTGGCGGTCTTGATTCTTCGACAGATTTCCACGAAATCAATCAGAAGACACAGACCATACCGACAGTGCAGAGCCAGTTCCTGCGAGAAAATATTTACAGATACTACAACTGCAATGACAAGATTCTCATGAGCTTGTTCGATGAGGCAGAGTGGAATGCATTTTATGAGTCGGTGATTGAACCGATAGCGATACAGCTTTCACTTGAGTGCACCTTCAAACTGTTAACAGAGCGTGAGCGCGGGTGTGGTAACAAGATAGTGTTCACCGCTGACAGACTGCAGTGTGCCTCACTGCAGACAAGGACGAACATCGGAGCTCAGCTCTTCGACCGTGGAATAATCACCATCAACGAGTACAGAGAGCTGCTGTACTATGAACCAATTGAGGACGGCGATGTAAGAATGGTATCTCTCAATTATGTCAAGGCAGACGAACAGAGCATATATCAGATAGGCTCTGGTAGTAATTCCAATAGCGGAGCAAATCAGACAGGAGGTGATTAACGTGCCATTATTTAAAAACTTGGAAATCAAAAATCAAACAGATACATGCGCCGACCTGTTTTTTTACGGAGATATCGTTTCCGACTGGTGGGGAGCATGGCAGGATGAAGACCAGTATCCGGATGCAATCAAGAATTTTCTTAACGAGCAGCAGGGCAAGGACCTGAATGTATATATCAACAGCGGTGGAGGCTCGGTATTTGCCGGAATAGCAATCTACAACATGCTGAGGCGCCATGCACAGTCCAATAAGGTGAACGTATACGTTGATGGACTTGCCGGCTCGATAGCTTCGGTAATTGCATTCGCAGGCTCCAATAAGCCCACGATACCGTCAAATGCATTTCTGATGATTCACAATCCGTGGACGTCAGCGACAGGTAATGCGGAAGAACTGCGAAAGATAGCAGATGACCTAGACCAGATATCCACAGGCATTGTGAATATCTATGCAGAACACCTGAAAGAAGGTGTATCTATCGACACCATCAAGGAACTTATGGACAAAGAGACATGGCTGAACGGAGCCGATGCTTCTGAATACTTCGATATCGAGGTAGGAGATACAAAAGAATACGCGGCAGCAGTCACAGATTATGCTGACATTCCGGAAAATGTCAAAAAAACGATGGATTCAGCCCGAAAGAACAAAGACGCTGCAGACAACGCTAAAAAGCGTGATCAAATCAAAAGAATCACAATAAATAACTTCACGAAAGGAGATTAACATGTACACAGCACTAACTAAAGACGCACTCATGAAAATGAGCGCAAAAGACTTAAAAGCAAGACTCAAAGAGCTTAATTCATTCGCTGAGAATGAAGAGGGCGATGTGCTTGACCAGATTCTTGAGGAGGCTGACATTATCAACGGCATCCTCCAGGACGCAAAGGCAAGACAGAGACTTGCAACCATGGCGTCAGAGGCAGGAGCTTCTGATGACGACACAAATAAGGGTGAGGGCTCAAATGGAGCACTTGACCAGATTTCAGAGCGCGGAAAAAAGATCAAAAACGGCAATACAGTAAAATTTGCTGCAAAGCTCGTGTCGAAAAAGATAAAAAACGCTCTATCCACAGCTCAGACGGTGCTCCCATCACACGAGGCATCAGACCTGAAGCCAACCTTTAACGATGTATCAAGCTTAATCGACAGGGTTAAGACCATCCCATTACCGGGTGGAGAGACTTATCAGAGAGGATATGTTGAGTCATACGGAGATGGCGCCGACACATCAGAAGAGGGCGCTGATTACAACCCGACCGAGCCAAAATTTGGATATGTGACAATCAAGAAAGAGAAGATCACAGCATACACAGAGGAGCCTGAGGAGATGATCAAGCTTCCCGATGCTGACTATGACGGAGTAGTCGAGTCATCCGTGACCATGGCTATTAGGAGATACATCAGCCGTCAGATCCTTATCGGAGATGGTACAACATCAAAGCTCAAAGGTATTTTCTACAATCCGGCACAGGAGAATGAGCAGGTCATTGATCCTAAGACGGATATCACCACAATCACAGAGATTGCATCAGATACCCTCGATGAAATCATCTACAGCTATGGCGGAGAGGAAGAGGTCGAGGACATCGCGGTTCTCATTCTCAACAAGAAAGACCTTAAGGCCTTTGCAAAACTCAGAGACAAGCAGGGCAGAAAGGTTTACACAATCGTAAACCACGGCAACACAGGAACTATTGACGGAGTACCGTACATTATCAACAGCGCATGCAAGGCCATTTCGGATCCGGCTACAGCAGCAGGCTCTTACGAGATGGCATACGGACCGCTTGAGAACTACGAGCTTGCAATCTTCTCTGATATCGATGCTAGAAAGTCAACCGACTACAAGTTCAAGCAGGGACAGGTTGCTTACCGTGCAGATATCTTCGTAGGAGGCTCAGTAGCTTCTAAGAATGGATTTATCCGTGTAAAGAAAGCGGGCGCGTAAAAGGAGAAGCTTAAATGACGAGAGAGGAATTGCTAGACAAAGCTAAAATCAGAGTGAGAAAAAGCTCCACTGACATGCTGGATGATGACATAAGCCAGCTTATCGATGTCGCACTCACAGACTTAAAAAGAATCGGAGTACATCAGACATACATTGATGAGCTGGAAGACCCTCTCGTGATTGAGGCGGTGCTTAATTACGTTAAGGCGAATTACTCAATCAACAGCGATTACGAGCGCCTGATTGAGTGCTACAACATGACACTCACCAAAATTAAAGGTGGAAATTACAGACAGCCAAAGGAGTGACGTTATGGATGCATTAATTACTCTTATACATCCGGGCGAAACCGACGAAACTGACGAAAAGACGGAAGTTTTTGCGAAAGTTGAAAGCACCGGCCGAGATGAATTCGCGGCAGCAGGAGAGAGAGGCTTCAAGGCCTCAAATAAGTTCACAGTCTGGAATAACGAATATGACGGGCAGCCGGAGTGCATATACGACGGCAAGCGCCTCACCATATACCGTACATACGGACCGAGAAACGATGACAGGATAGAGCTGTATGCGGCAGAGAGAGTAGGCAGGTATGGAGGTTAAAATCACATCAGACGAGCTTGCGGAAACCCTCAACAAGCTCATGGAGGACTACACAGGAACAGTCACAGAGATAGTCAATGAACAGGCAAAGGACACTGCAGAGTGGTCATCCGACGAGCTGAAAAAGGGCGGACCATACCGGGAAAGAACCGGAAAGTATACCAAAGACTGGGACTCCAAAATCAGAGAGAAAAGAGTCTCAAAGCTGACAGGAGAGGTCACATACTCAGTTTACAACAAAAAGCACTATCAGCTGACACACCTGCTTGAAAAAGGTCACGTAAAGCGCAATGGCTCGGGCAGAGTCAGAGCGTTTGAACACATCGCTCCTGTCGAGAAAGAAGCAGAGGAGCGTTTCGTTAAAGGAATAAGCGAAGGGATAGAAAGACTATGACACTGGATACAATCATCGAGCGCTTCAGGAAGCTTAATCTTCCGATGGCTCTTAATGAGTTCACAATAACAAGCAGAACACCGGCACCCACATTACCTTACATCTGTTACCTGATAGATGAGACACAGCGTGGCTCTGATCAGAAGAATATGATTAGAGACATAAGTGCTTCATTCGAGCTGTACACTGACAGAAAGCCGGACAAAACAATCGAATCAAGAATTGAGCGCGAGGTTCTGTTTGATGTTGAATTCAGAAAGAACCAGGTGAAAATTGACAGCGAGAACATGGTACAGACGTCATACGACTTTGATATCACCGAAAAAATTTGAAAAGGAGAAAAAGATGGAAGAGAAAGAACAAATTATCTTAGGTTCGGGAAATGTGCATATTGAGACATTCTCAGGAACAGTGCCGGATCCGACAGAATTTTGCAAAGAAACAAACAGAATGGCGTATATCTCCGGCGGCGCTACGCTTGAGTACAAGCCATCATACTACACAGCCAAGGATGACTCCGGTAAAAAGAGTAAGACCGTCATGACTGAGGAAGAGGTAACGCTCAAGACAGGTATTATGACATTCAACTCGCAGGTATTCAAGCAGATGTGCGACACTGCACGCGTCAGCGAGTTCACAGGAAAAAATAAGAAAACATACAAGAGAGTGAAATTCGGCGGAATTTCTAATCAGAGAAGAGAAAAGTATGTTATCTGTTTCCACTACGAGGATCCGGTCGACGGAGACCTTTACGTGATGATTGTTGGAAGCAATCAGGCAGGCTTTTCACTCGCTTTTGCAAAGGACAAGGAAACTGTCACAGATGCAGAGTTTAAAGCAGAGCCGATGGATGAAGAGGGCACCCTTATCGATTTCTACGAGGAGAGCGGCACTGCAAGCCAGGCAGCGAACCCGAAAGAATAAAAAATGTACGGCAGCACAGTAGGTCTGAGCTGCCGCTTTTCAGAAGAAAGGAAAAAAAATGGCAAGCTACGCACTAAATTTCAATCAGATCAAGAGAAGATTTTTCCACGTCACACTCAAGGACTATGACATCAAGGGAAAGAATGGAGAAATAATCCACAAGGAGGGCGAGAAGCTCACAGTCAAGATGCCGGTCAAGGCTACGTTCCACAAGCTGGCAGCAGTACAGAGCTTAGACACCAGCCAGATTTCACTCGATGATGCAATGGACACCATGGCAGAGGTAGTGGCAGAGACCATGTCAAACAATCTGCAGAAGAAAAAGATATCACCGAGAATCATATCGGAAAATTACGATTTCGAGGAAATGAGTATATTCATCACCGAGTATATGAATTTCGTGCAGGGAGTATCTAAGGACCCAAACTAAAACTGCCCTATTATCCGGACGACTTCGGGGAAAAATCACACTTCCTACTCAAGACAAAGGGAGAGAAGCTTGTTATGGATTACACGGGGCTCAATTTGAATGAAATACAGCTGATGGAGCTGGATGAGTATCTCTTTTATATGAGAGAGGCATACATCTATAGCCTGAATCAGACAGAGAAGGGCAGAGAGTACCTGGATAACTGCTGGCGAATCACACAGACGAAACCTGACAGGCAGTCTCTGAGAGAAAAATTCGGAAAGGAGAGAAAAAGCTAAATGGCAAAAAGCGTATTAAAGGGAATCACAATCGAGATAGGCGGAAATACCACCAATCTGACAAAATCCATTGATGATGTGAACAAAAAGAGCAGAAGCCTGCAGAGTGAGCTCAAGGAAGTCAATAAGCTGCTCAAGCTGGATCCTAAGAATACAGAGCTTGTAGCCCAAAAGCAGAAGCTCCTTGCTGAATCGGTCAATCAGACCAAAGAAAAACTGAATGTGCTCAAAGAGGCAGAAAAACAGGTGCAGGCACAGTTTGAAAAGGGCGAAGCCAGCGAGGAACAGTACAGAGAGATACAGCGTGAGATAGTTCAGACGGAGCAGGATCTTAAAAGTCTTAAGAAGCAAACAGAAGAGTTTAATAATCAAAAGCTCGACAATGTAGCAGATGGCTTCAAAAAGGCGGGCGATAAGATAACCGGAGTGGGTGAAAAACTCAAACCTGTAAGCGCTACCGCGGCAGCAGTAGGCACGGCTGTAATAGCAAGCGCATCAAGCTTCGAGGATGCAATGGCCAAAGTGTCAACAATAGCCGATTCAAGCGTAATGTCTATGGATGATATGAGCTCAGCCATACTTAAACTATCCGACGACACAGGACAGTCGGCAAATGATATAGCTGAGTCTGTATATAATGCTATATCCGGAGGCGTGAACACAGCAGATGCCGTAACCTTCGTAGCCAATGCCAGCAAGCTTGCAAAGGCGGGCTTCACGGATACAGCAGCCGCTACAGACATACTTACAACATCCTTAAATGCATACGGGCTTGAAGCAAGTGAAACGGAGCATATAAGCGATATGCTCATCACTACACAGAACCTTGGTAAAACCACTGTTAATGAGCTTGCAAGTGCAATGGGTAAAGTAATACCAACGGCAAATGCAAATAATGTACAGATAGACCAGCTATGCGCTGCATACGCTGATATGACAGCCAAAGGTATTGCCACGGCTGAAAGTACAACATACCTCAACTCAATGCTTAACGAATTGGGAAAAGGAGGAACATCGGTCGACCTGATCCTGAGAGAAAAGACCGGAAAGTCATTTTCACAGCTGAGTGCTGACGGAAATTCACTGTCTGATATTCTCGCAATATTAAAGCAATATGCTGACGAAAACAACAAAAGCTTCAGTGACCTGTGGAGCAGTAGCGAAGCAGGTAAAGCGGCTATGGTGTTACTCGGAAATGGAGCAGACGAGTTTAACAATGTGCTTGCACAAATGAATGACAGCACGGGCGCAACGACAGACGCTTTTAACAAACTGGATACCGACAGCAATAAAGCCAAGAAAGCACTAAATCAGATAAAGAACACAGCAACGGATTTAGGACAAGAGGCACTTGCAATGCTTCAACCGATGATTGCATCAGTGAGTGCAAAGGTTAAAGAGTCCACTGAAAATTTCAAAAACCTTGATTCAGGCACCAAACAGATAATTTTAACAGTCATAGCAGTACTTGCGGCGCTGGCACCGGTACTCATCATCATTGGCAAGCTATGCACGGCAGTCTCGAGCATTATCAACATTGCCAAGCTCTTACAGCCTGTGATAGCGGCAATCAACACAACTCTGGCCGCGAACCCTATCATGATAGTGATTATGGCGGTGGCGGCACTGATAGCGATTTTCGTCGCGCTGTATAACAAGTGCGAATGGTTCAGGGATGCTGTCAATTCAGTGTTTGAAGCAATTAAATCATTCCTTGAGCCGATTATTGAAGCAATCAAGGGCTTCATTGAAACCATATGGACCAAGACACAGGAGATATGGGCTCTGATAGAGCCGTATATCATGGCAGCGGTCGACACGCTCAGGCAGATAGGCTCTGACATAGCACAGATATTTTCTGATTGCTGGAGCATCATTCAATCTGTATGGAACCTCGTATCACCGTACTTTGAGGCTATCTGGGAGAATATCAAGGTTATTTTCTCGGTAGTAGGAACAGTGCTAAGCGGCTTCTTTGATGTAGCATGGACTGCAATCAAGGGAATATGGGATGTGGCCGTACTGTATTTCACACTTATCTGGGAGAATATCAAGGTCGTATTCTCTGTAGTAGGCGAGGTGCTAGGGTCGTTCTTCCGTAATGCCTGGAACATCATCAAGGCGGTATGGGATGTCGTAGTGGCATATTTCTCAGCCATATGGACTGCAATCAAGGGAGTGTTCGCAGTCGTCAAGGACGTGCTGTCAGGAGACTTCAAGGGAGCATGGAATGAAATCAAAAATATATTTTCCGGCTTTGTAAATTACTTTAAGACACTCTGGAATGCAGTCAAGACGATATTCAGCTCTGTCGGCTCGTTCTTCAGAGATACGTTCGGAGCAGCGTGGAATGGAGTCAGAGCAGTATTTTCGAACTTTGGTTCATTTTTCTCCGGACTTTGGAACACGATTAGGAACACGTTTACAAGGCTAGGCACATCAATAGCTGGAGCAATAAGCGGCTCCGTAAAGGCAGGAATCAACGGAGTAATCAGCATGATTCAGAACACCATTAACGGAGCCATTGGACTGATTAACGGAGCTATTGGATTAATTAATAAGATACCCGGAGTTTCAATCAGCAAAATCGGAAGGTTAAGACTCCCTAGGCTTGCGAAAGGTGGAAAACTGAAGGAAGGACAGGCAATCGTAGCTGAGGCAGGACCAGAGATACTGCAGGTAGTAAACGGACAAACCATCGTCACACCTCTGACCGACGGAGCCAAGAACAGGACTCTTGACGAGGCACTCGGCAAGAGAGGAGCAGGAGACACAAAGGTAGAAATGAAGATTGAAAATTTCTATAACAACAGAAAGCAGGATATCAGAGAGCTCACAGAAGAGGTGCTCGAGGTGGCTGCACAGATTAAAGAAAGGGATGAGGCAGCATATGCTTAAGGACTACATTAACAGCTTTACATACAATGGACACAGTTCATTGGAATATGGTTTAGCAATCAATTCAAAAAATAATGTCTTTGGAGCTCCTAAGCCAGTGATTGAAAAAATCAATATCCCGGGAAGAGGAAATATCGTCTACAATGGCAAAACAGACGAACTTGACAATGGTGAGTATAGCGATTTCTCAAAAAAATACAGCTGTTTCATGATGCTTGACGACAATAACGATTTTTCGATTGAAGACACAGCGAGAGCCATTGCAGGATGGCTCTCAAAGGAGCCGGGCTACAAGAGACTGGATGATACCTACGAGGAGGGCTATTTCAGAGAAGCCCTCTTCGAGAGCGAGATGTCAGCTCAGGACGTGGCGGCAATGCTCATTGGAAAGATAGACCTGACATTCACCTGTCACCCATTCAAATATTCATATGCCGGGCAGAAAGTAATCACACTGTCACAGGCAGCCACGATATACAATACAGAGAATTTCACCGCGCTACCGTACATGAAAATATACGGATCCGGCACGGTAACTCTGTACATCAATAACAGGGCACACACATTCAAGGATGTGAACGGATATATTGAGGTCGACAGCGAGCAGATGACGGCATACAAAGACCACACACTATGTAACAATCAGGTGCTTACAACACTCTTCCCGAAGCTTGCAGCAGGACAAAATGACATCAGATGGAGCGGAAACGTCAGTAGGATAGAATTAACACCAAGGTGGTGTAGCCTATGATACCAATACTTTACGAAGCCAAAACAAGCGATTTCACAGGAAACGGCACAGGATTCTTAAAGGATGCAACAGAGTGTATGGTTAAAGAGGTAAGAAATGGCACCTTCGAGCTGACGCTCAAGTACCCCGAGAATGGAGTGTATGCTGATAAGCTTACTGAGGATGCGATTATAAAAGCCAAGCCGAATAATAAGGATAATGACCAGCTTTTCAGAATATACAAATCCGGAAAGACAATCGCAGGAGTGAATACATTCTATGCCGAACATATAAGCTATGAACTGAACAGCAACCCGATATGTCAGCCGGTGATAGAGGGAAAGAATCCACAGCAGGCAATTGAGCAGGTTCTTTCGCAGGCAGCAGTACCAAACAACTATACGGCATGGTCTGACATACAGACACGCAACAGCACCGGTGTAGATGATGTAATCAGCGTCAGAAAGATGCTGGGAGGAGTCGAGGGCTCGATTCTTGACACATGGGGCGGTGAATACCAGTTTGATAATTTCACGATAAAGCTCTGGAAAAGCAGAGGCAAGGATACCGGCGAGACAATCCGGTACGGAAAGAACCTGATTACAGCTGAGCAGGAGAAGAACATAGCCAACACAGTGACTGCAATATTCCCATATGCACGTTACAAGAAGGACGAGACAAGCGAGGAAGAAATCCTCGTGAAGCTTTCAGAGGGCATCATAAAGACTCCGAACGCTGACCGGTATGCTAGACTCAAATGCGAGCCGGTGGATTTTTCCGACAAGTTCAAGGATGGTGTAGTAATCACAGAAGACATGCTTCGAAAAACTGCAACAGCGTATGCTCAAAGCGGTATCGATGAGCCGAGCATCTCTATCAAAGCCTCGTTCCAAGATATGAACAAAATCAAAGGAAATGAGAATCTGGCCACATTCAACAGCATAGACCTGTGCGACATAGTAACAGTCATCATTGAAAAGCTCGACATCGATGTAAAGGCGAAGGTTGTATCATACACATACAATGTCCTTAAAGAGCGTGCCGAGAACGTGGAAATCGGAAAGACAAGAACCAACCTCACCAAGCAGATTACAGCTGAGAGCAAGGAGCAGGCTGACAGAATAATAAAGACTGCCACATTTTCGGAGAAGCTGGAAGCAAGCCTCAAACAAAGAATCGCGGATGCAACAGCCGCCATCACCGGCAACAGCGGCGGCTATGTAGTACTCTATCCGCCTGAGAATCCACAAGAGATTTTCGTCATGGACACTCCGGACACCAAGACCGCCAAGAACGTGTGGAGGTGGAATAAGGCAGGACTTGGCCACTCATCGAACGGAGTTAATGGACCGTTCAACGTGGCAATTCAGCAGGATGGGACAATCATAGCAGACTTCATCGGCGCCGGAGAACTCGACGGCATGCTCATCAAAGCCGGAACGGTCAAGGCAGAGTCGTTGTCGGTGGAATACAAACAAAGCGTTACGACAAAAGCACAAGAACTTGCAGATCAGGCAGAGAGCAATGCCAATTCCGCCACTGATGATAAGCTCAAGAACTACTCAACGACCACAGAAATGCAATCAGCGCTGACAGTAGAGGCCGGAAAAATATCGGCTGAAGTCTCGAAGACATACGAAACAAAAGAAAACGCAACACAGAAAATGACAGATGCAAATAATGCACTTGAAAGCTATAAAAGAGAGGCAAATGCTGCAATAGAACTAAATGCCGATGCTATAAAGAGCAGGGTCACGGCCGATGAAGTCACATCCCAAATAGAGCAAAGCGCAGAGTCCATAAGGTGCCAAGCCAAAAAAATATCATGGAAAAGCGACAATTCTGAAATGACAGAAGACGGCGAATTAACATGTAATAATATCAATATACAAAATGGAAAAGTTTTTATTAAACAAGAAGGTAACGAGGCGAAATTTGAAATCAGAGACAGCGACGGGAAAAGGGGCTTTACACTTCATAAAGCAAATTTGTACGGCTATAATTCGCTCGGGGCAAAGACAATCACGATAGGCAACGGAGATGTGGGCTTTATTAATTGCAGGTATGAAAATGGTGATGATTACCCCGCTAGTAGCTTAGGCTTTGGAAATCTGCAAATAAAAAAAAGCAGCACTGAATACACGAACATAACAGCGACCGGTTTAAGCTGCACGGGAACAAAAAACCGTATAGTTAATACTTCAGACTACAACGATAGGCTTCTATACTGTTATGAAACACCAAGCCCTATGTTTGGAGATGTCGGAGCCGCTCAAATAGACAATACTGGGAAATGTTTAATTTTTATAGATGAAAAATTTTCACAAACGATTGATTTAGAATATCGATATGATGTTTTTCTTACTAAATATGGCGCTGGCGATTGCTACGTGTCAGAGCGCACACCATCGTATTTTGTTGTAGAGGGAACAAAAAATTTAAAATTTGCATGGGAAATAAAATCTATCCAAAGAGACTATGAAAATCTAAGACTTGAAGAATATACACTAGAACAGGACGACACAGACAATATATATGATGTATCAGAGTATCTTAATACTTTACTATATCAATTAGATTAATAAGAAAGCGAGGAATTAATAACATGATTAACATTAAAGCGATAGCAACAGCAACAGATGGCTCAGTTAAGCGAATGGCCATAACGTATGACGTCATCAACGAAATCGGAAAAGTTACAATGGCGAACGCAAAACTGAACAGAGTAATAGTTGATGATTCAGTACTCAAAGCAGTAGACACACTTGAATTATTCGCAAAGAGTAGTGTGAACGAAGCAATCTCTGAATAAGGAGGCATACATGGCAGATCTACAAATAACACAGGAAATCACAGTAGATCTTGACGACAGAAGCCCTTTTGAATATGTCGTAGTAAAACAGGGCGATAAGAACTCAAGAATAGTAGCTGTGACACTCCTACAGAATAAGCAGGTATTTACAATACCGACTGGCACCACTGCCAGAATCAAATACTACAAGCCTGACGGCAACGAGGTTCTGAACGACTGTACAATATCAGGCAACAAGATCCTTGTAACATATACAGAACAGATGCTTGCAGCATCCGGTACCGGCAAAGGCGAAATAATGCTGACCAAAGACTCTAAAGAACTAAAATCAGCGACTTTTTATACAAAAATTGTGAGCTCAGTATACAAGACAGACGGGTTCGTGAGTGACAAAGAATTTCTTTCTATGAGAACAGTTATTAACGATATGGATCAGGCAGCGCAGGCAGCCACCACAAACGCAAACATAGCAAAGCAGGCAGCCACCAATGCAGATAATGCGGCACTGGAAGCAAAAAAACAGGCAGAAGAGTTAAGGAAAGAAATTGAAAATGATCTTGAATTGGAACGGGATAAGATTGTCAATGTGCATGTTTGGGAGAAGATCAGTTCTAAGCTGATTCCAAATTTGGCCGCAGAAAAAGCACTGGATCTTGGGACTTGGCCAGCGGGTGTTGCAGGAATGAAACCCGATTTTACAATCAGTTACAGTGATGGAATTGGAAAAACAGAAGGCGAAATTGTTCTTGCAGATCCTATAAAATCTTGTCGTGTGACAGATTCGAGTGACTATGAAAAGTTAGATTTCTTAAGAGGCAAATATGTGAAAAAAGCATCGGCCAAAGATGGAATTTTTAAAGTTGCCACGAATGCATCATTTTCCGTTGTTAAGGAAAAGAATTCGATTGAAATGTACGTCATGAAGTGCAGCAGTGCTCAGCATGTAGATTCTGCCGGGTACACATCTGAGTATGTGACGTCAGCAAACCGTAGTGCTTATCCTGACAGCGGACTACAGAATGAGTATCGGTATGAGTACAGAGGGACAATCGGTCAGGCACTAACCAAAGTAAGCACAATAAGCAATTAAAGGAGGAATCGACATGAAAAGAAAAAGAAGAAAATTAGTAGCAATAATCTGCGCGCTCACACTGGCTCTTTCCAGTGCCGTACCGGTGTCGGCATGTACGCCACCACTTAAACCACCATCTGTGAAGATTCCAGATATCAATTTCGAGCCAGACGATGCCTTGAAAGAAGCCATCAACAACGCCGTAAAAAACTGGCTTGAGAAATGCATTCTCGATACTCCGGTGGTGGAGTATGCATCGTATTACAAGAGTGCATCAAGGTATTTTAACTACAGTCACGTAGCAGTCAAGTGGACGAAAGTCGAAAATACATCGTATTACAAAGTGCGTATCACAAAAGCCGATGGAACGTGGAAAGAATACGATACAACCTACACGGCGTTTTACAGCACTAATTACACAGATGATTTTATTGCTGACGGAATGGACGGTGCGACAGTGGAAGTAAGAGCTTACGGCGACAATGATACGTTTGGCTGGTGGTCAGATGCTGCCGCCATTACGAGATTCGGATATTAGGAGGGATAGCATGATAAGAGGCACCACACCTACGTTGGAGTTTACACTGCCGTTTGACACATCACTGATTGCAGAGATGTATGTCACGATAGCACAAGGCGAAAAAACGGTGTTGGAAAAAACCTTGTCGGATTGCAGTTGTTCCGGAACATCCGTATCACTGGCTCTGACACAGGAGGACACGCTGAGATTGCAGCAACAGCCGCACTCACGGGCTGAGATGCAAATAAGAGTGCGGACTACAGCCGGAGAGGCTCTTGCATCCGACATCATGAGAGTATATGTTGGCAGGATCCTGAAAGAAGGAGTGATTTGATGCGATTCGATGTAACTTTTCGCGAGCTTGATAAAAAGCTGATCAAGGTTGACTTTGAGCACTTCCAGATTGTATCCGACCATGCCGGAGTGGAGTACTACAAGGGCGATTACACGGTCACACCAAAAGTAGAAAAACAAGAGCTTGCGACACGTCAAAAGTTTCTGACAGAAAATGTAAAAATCAAAGAAATTCCATTTTTCGAGGTGTCAAATCTTGAAGGTGGACAGACTGTATTTATTGGAAAGGAATTGTAAAATATGAGTATTAACAAAGTAGTATATGGTGGAAAGACATTGATTGACTTAACAGGTGATACTGTTACCGCAGACAAAATATTAAAAGGATTTACATCACATGGAAAAGATGGTGACTTGTTGACCGGTACTTGCACATATGACGTGGATTCAAGTGATGCTACAGCGGCTGTTGCAGAAATCCTTAAAGGTAAAACTTCATATGTAAGAGGAAAAAAACTGACTGGTACCATGCCAAATAATGGAGCAGTAGCTGGAACTATCACTACACTTGATGGAGATTATGTTGTTCCTCAAGGCTATCACGATGGATCTGGAAAAGTATCGATTGATACAACAGAGAAAGCAAAACTTGTTGCTAAAAACATTCGTGAGGGCATTACTATCCTTGGAGTAGTTGGAGAAATGTCCGGTAGCGAGGGAATGAAGCCTCAGGCCAAAGTAATAACACCGTCAAATACTGAGCAGACTATTCTTCCAGATAAAGGATATAACTGTTTGTCTCAGGTAACTGTTGCAAAGATTCCATATGTTGAATCCGAGAATGCGGCAGGCGGAACAACAGTAACCATTGGATAACGGAGGTAATAGAGCGTGACTGTAAATAAAGTGGAATATGCCGGTAAGGTATTACTTGATTTGACAGAAGATACAGTAACACCAGACAAATTGATAAGTGGTGAAATTGCTCACGATAAAACTGGTGCAAAAATTGTTGGTACGCTTGAGGATGTCGGTGATGGTAAATATATCTGGAAAAAGCATATTGGAAAGGTATGGGACATTACACGCACACATCTCGGAACAACAGCACCATCTGATTATTCGGGTTTTGTATATGGTTACTATATTGCAACAGATGATGGATATTTTCTGCTGAAAGGAAAAGAAGCTGTATTAGGTGACGGACTTAGTTATATCAAAGGAAAAGGTGCAGAAACACATCCTAAATCTGTGTATCAATTATCTAATACATATTCATATCCATCCGGATTTACGAAAAATTATTACAGATTAGATATTGGTGATACCTATACAGAAGGAAAAGGAAGCTTCATTGGATATGTTTCTTCGGATAATTCAAGTGCTTATCCCGATGACGGGCTGAAAGATGGTTACTATTATGTGAAGATTCAGGAAGGAACTTCTTCAGGAACAGATACATCAGATGCTACCGCTACTGCACCAGATATCTTAACCGGTAAAACTGCCTATGGGAAAGACGGAAAACTGACAGGTTCTATGCTGAACAATGGTGTTGTGACAGGCGAAATCAGCACAAAAGATGGTGCGTATACAATCCCACAAGGATATCACGATGGGTCAGGGAAAGTTGCTATCAGTGAGTCAGAACAGGCAAAGATTATTGCTTCCAATATCAAGAAAGGTGTTTCTATTCTTGGTGTGACGGGCTCATATGAAGCAACTGCATCAGGTGGCAATAACAACTGCGAAGCGTATCTTGTAGATGTATCAAACCCAACAGTATCTTTTAAGACAGCATCTGGTGTAATCAAAGCATACGGCTATGCATATGAAACTACAAAATCACAGTGGGGTGGTTCTACTAATACAACCATGTATGCTTTTAATGGCACAAATTATTATAAATCAGCATATTATGGTTCGCCAGCTGCAACAAACATCACACTTGGTATTTCTGGAGGAAAGCTGACAGGATTACCGTCAGGATTAAGTGGTGGAACATTATTAGTTACGAGAGGTATTTAGAAAGGCGGTAAGAGGTGGTAACAAGGAGTTTGGGTGGTTTTATGACTCAAAATTTTTTGCGGAAGGCTTTAGTTAATTAATTTTAAGCTTTATGAAAGCAAAAGAATCACAAAAGAGGAGATATATACTCGAATATAATATGAGAAGATATTGTGATACAGACGACATAGAGAAAGGAGTATAAGATGAAAGGAATTGACGTATCATCATACCAGGGCTCAATAGATTGGGGCAAAGTTAAATGGGCTGGTGTACAGTTCGCTATCTTAAAAATCATTAGAAAGGACTTGAACCCGGACAAGACCTTTGAAGCAAACTGGAAGGGCTGTATAGAAGCCGGAATGCCGATTCAGGGCGTATATAATTACTCATACGCCACTACAGTAGGAAAAGCAAAGACGGATGCACAGAGAGTAATTGAGGTACTTGCAGGAAGAAAGACATTTGTATGGCTTGATGTAGAGGACAGATGCCAGCAAGGACTTGGACAGACCTTAATCGACATTATCAACACATATCAATCAGAAATAAAGGCGGCAGGGCTTGATTTTGGAGTATACACCGGGCTTAGTTTCTACAACACCTATATCCTGCCATATGCCAATCATATTAACTGTCCATTCTGGATAGCCCGCTACCCATCCACTAAAGGAATGACAATCGGGGATGATCCGAACGATGCCAAGAAGCCTACTATTGTACACAGTCTGTACGGATGGCAGTACACCAGCGCATTCACCTGCTCCGGACTCAATAACAGCACGGATGCAAGCCTCTTATACGTGGAACTTGGAGCAAATGATGCAACAGCAACAAGCCAGCCTGCATCTGCGCCAGTCAAGCCAAGCAATGAGAGCTGGAAGGGCGACATTGATTACTATCTGGAAAACGAAGAAGTCAGAAAATGGCAGCATGCTATGAATGTAGGCTTCGACCTTAAAGGAGCTGATGCACTGAAAGAGGATGGTAAATTTGGAGCAGACTCGCAGGCATTCGCAAAGAGCCACAACCTGTGGAGCGGCCAGAAACATTACTGTCCGACAGCAATCAAGTGGCTGAGGAAAACGCTGCATAATGTATATAGCTTTACTAAGCTAGATACAGACTATAAAGAATGGAGCGACTACCTCTCGAAATGTGTGATGGTATTCCAAAAAAATAGAGGACTGACACAGGATGCATGTGTCGGACTTCTCACAACATACAGACTTTTGAAAGGATAAGGAAAAAAATGATGAATGATATTACAAGATTTTTTGCAACAACAGCAAGCAACAAAATTATGGAGATAGTAGTTATTTGTATAGTGATGGACACTATCTTCGGAGTATTACGAGCAATCAAGGAGAAAAAGTTCAATTCAAACTTTGGAATCAATGGAGCAATCAGAAAGGTCGGTATGTTGATTTCTCTTGTGCTCCTGGCTCTGGTCGACTCAATCATAAGATTGAACCTCATCGGATTCATCCCGGCCGGTGCAAGAACATATCTTCCGGGACAGACAGTCGGAACAATGGAGTTTTTCGCACTGTTATATATTGCATACGAGATAGTCAGTATATTAAAGAATATGTCATTATGCGGATTACCGGTCAAAAAGGTATGGCGCACGGTCAAAAAGGCGCTATCAAAGTATACCAATGAGCTTCCAATGGATTCGGCAAATTAAATAATTACAACACAAAAATAAAGGTATCTGTCAGAATGGCGGATACCTTTATTTTTATGAAAAATTAAAAGAAATTTTAAACAATACTTGACATATGGTGCACCATATGATATTATATACTTGTAAGGAGGTAAAGACAGATGAGTAAGAAAAGAAAAAAGAAAAAGTGCAAACTCAAAGATGTGGTCTTAGTATTCAGCATAATTCAAAGCTTGGCGGCAACGATATGCATGATATACGAAACATTCTTTAAGTAAGCACTAAGGCGGTGGGTAAATCCCACTGCTCACCGTCTATTTTACAGCATCTGTTTAAAAATGTCTATGATTAAAACAATAACAATTTCAACATGGGTGACATTCATATGCTTATGTTACCTGGCAATTAAAAATGGATTAGACATATTCATAGGAGTTGCCATACTGACAAGCGCGCTAAGCGGAATATTAGACATTATATATCTGAAAAGAGGTGACAATTAACATGCCAACAGGAAACCCAAAACCACAGACAATAGCAACAGAGAAATATGCAAAAAAGGCAGGCTGGATATCCAAAAGCTACAAACTCAAAAAAGATGTAGTTGACGAATATACACAGGCCTGCAAGAGAGCAGGAGTAAGCGCCGCAGGACAGCTTACAACAATGATGAAGAGCTTTGCTAAGAAGGTCAACGGAGTGAAGTACCATATAATAGAAAAGCACAACAGAAACGCAAGAGAAGAGTTAAAATCATACAGCTTTGAAGAGTTGAAGGATTTCTTTGAGCCTAACGAAGAGTTCGAGGATTTACACAAAGAGTGGGAAGAGATAGAAAATCTATTCGATTTAAATGAATTTCTTGAGCATGAAGCTGAAGGAATGGAGGTGGAGTATACAATAATCGAAGATTCAGAGTCTTAAAACGGGAAATTTTGGATGAACCTTCCTATATATAAAGAATAAAATATAATTAGAAATTTCCCCAAAATTTCCCCAAAATCATTACACCATGCATGAATACTGATAATTTGGGAGAAAAATAATAGGTTCGACTCCCGTCTAGTCCACTAAAAGGCGGTTTGTGATAAAACCGCCTTTTTTCTTGCCCGATTTCCTACAGCAGAAAGTGCGGTTAATAAATCATTTAAGGAGTCAGTAAAACTGTTATTTCAGGTTGTCGAAAACATCGTAAAAACGCGGAATGTATCGTATTTGAAAAATTAATTTAAAAAAAATGTAAAAAAGTGTTGACAAGTATGGAATAGGGTGATATTATATCGAAGTCGCTTCGGTGAGGCAACAAAAACGAAACGGCAAAACAGCATATCGGGGTGTGGCTCAGCTTGGCTAGAGCGCCTGGTTTGGGACCAGGAGGTCGCAGGTTCGAATCCTGTCACCCCGACT